>MDSW01177749.1_pt1 | contig 84469 bp, 82 predicted proteins | sample 811171 | NCBI WGS metagenome assembly MDSW01 (sample SAMN05326641, study PRJNA326480) | marine metagenome | isolation source: seawater | place: Atlantic Ocean: North West | collected 2012
CCTGGCCCGATGCCCCGCATCGCCCGGCGCCGTCTTCCGCGTGAGGCGGGCCACAATCCGCCAACAGAATTGAGCCAACCTATTCACAATTCACTCTAGTATCGTGATAATGGAGTACCGAGCCCGCGACGTCCAGATGCACTCACAAGCCCCTCTTGGCGCATTCCCATCCGATATAGATCCGATATATAAAAGGGAACCCGGAGGCTCTCTTTTATATTTGTGTTATTCCGCAGCAGCAGCGGTGTCATTCGGGGCGGAAACTTCGGGCGTCCAGCGCAACACCGGTTTTCGGGCCGCCGTTGTTTCGTCCAAACGCCGGCGCGGCGCGAGATAGGGGGCGCCGCTGAAGCGGTCCTTGTCGCCGGAGGTGGCCCGTTCCACCAGATGCCGCATCATGCCGATGAACTGATCCAGGGACTGTTTGCTTTCGGTTTCCGTGGGTTCGATCAACATGGCGCCATGCACCACCAGCGGGAAATACATGGTCATGGGATGATACCCCTCGTCGATCATGGCCTTGGCAAAGTCCAGGGTTTCCACACCGGTGCCTTTCAGGAAGCGGTCGTCAAACAGCGCTTCGTGCATGCAGGGGCCGTCGAAACTGGGCGTCATGACGTCTTGCAGGCTGGCGAGGATATAGTTGGCATTCAGCACACTGTCCTCGGCTACCTGCCTGAGACCGTCAGCGCCGTGAGACATCATATAGGCCAGGGCCCGCACAAACATGCCCATCTGGCCATGGAAGGCGGTCATGCGGCCAAAACTGCTGCTTTCGCCCACATGTTCCACCATTTCGAACCCGTCTTCGTTCATGACCACATAGGGGACGGGAATAAACGGGGCCAGCGCCTCGGAAAAGACCACCGGACCGGCCCCCGGACCGCCTCCGCCATGGGGGGTGGAGAAGGTTTTGTGCAGGTTAATGTGCATGCAGTCCACGCCCAAATCGCCCGGGCGGACCTTGCCGACAATGGCGTTGAAGTTGGCGCCATCGCAGTAGAAATAAGCGCCGGCCTCATGTACGGCATCGGCAATTTTGCGGATGTCCCGCTCAAACAGGCCGCAGGTGTTGGGATTGGTCAGCATGATTGCCGCCACATCCGGGCCCAGGGCCGCTTTCAGCGCCTCAAGATCCACCCGGCCGTCTTCGGTGGCGGGAATCGCCTTGACCTTGTAGCCGCACAGCGCCGCCGTGGCGGGATTGGTCCCATGGGCCGATTCCGGTGCCAGGACGATGGTGCGCTGCTTTTCCCCGGCCTTGTCGTGGGCGCCGCGGATCGCCATCATGCCGCACAGTTCTCCATGCGCGCCCGCCTTGGGCGACATGGCGACGGCGGGCATGCCGGTCAGTTCCTTGAGCCAGTGGGCCAGCGTGTCAATCAGATCAAACGCGCCCTGCACCGTGGATTGCGGCTGCAACGGGTGAATGTCGCAAAGTCCCGGCAGCCGGGTGACCTTTTCATTAAGCCGCGGATTATGTTTCATGGTACAGGAGCCCAGCGGATAAAGCCCCATGTCAATGGCATAATTCTGCCGGCTGAGGCGAGTGTAATGGCGCATGGCCTCGGGTTCGGAAAGCCCCGGCAGGCCAATCTCTCCGTCCCGTTCCAAACCGCCAAGACGGCTTTGGGCTTCCGGTACGTCAGGCAGGTCGACACCGCTGCGCGCGGTATCGCCGATTTCATAAATCAGCTTTTCTTCCTGTTCCAGCGCCTGGTTGCCGGTGAAGGTGTCGATGCGATCGCCACTGAGCGCCGCAACATTGTCGATATTGGTGGGGCGTCCCTGATTATTCATCATTTCAGCACCTCTTTCAGTTCATGGACCAGCGTGTCCAGGTCCTCGTCACTACAGGTTTCGGTGACGGCCACCAGAAGCAGGTTTTCAAGCGCCTTGTCATCGGGATAAAGACGACTTACCGGCAGACCGCCCAGAACGCCCCGCTCCACCAGTTCTTCCACCACAGGGGCGGCCTGGCGGGGGAGTTTTACAGTAAATTCGTTGAAAAATGTCTTATTCAACACCTCAACCCCATCCAGTGCCGCGAGCCGGTCGGCCAGGATGGCGGCCTTGGCGTGGTTGATCTTGGCCAGTTTGCGAAACCCCGCTTCGCCCAAAAGTGTCATGTGGATGCTAAAGGCGAGGGTGCACAGTCCCGCATTGGTGCAGATATTGCTGGTGGCTTTTTCCCGACGGATATGCTGTTCCCGGGTGGACAGGGTGAGCACAAAACCGCGTTTGCCGTCCGCATCTTTGGTGACGCCGCACAGCCGGCCCGGCATTTGACGTACATATTGCTGTTTGGTGGCAAACAGGCCCACATAGGGACCGCCGAAGTTAAGCCCGACGCCCAGCGACTGGCCTTCGCCGACCACGATATCGGCCCCCATCTCCCCCGGCAATTTGATCGCGCCCAGGGAGACCACTTCGGTGACCACCACAATCAGCAGGGCTTTTTTCTCATGCACGGCTTCGGCCAATTGACTGAAATCCTGAAGGTTGCCGAAAAAGTCCGGATTTTGGACCACCACGCAACTGGTTTCATCGTCGATCTGGCCGATCAGGTCTTCCACGCCGTCCACCGCGACCGGATTAATTAAGGTCACGTCCTCGGTAAAGGCGGTGGTGCAGTTGATGACATCAATATATTGCGGATGCAGGCTGCCGGAGATGATCGCCTTTTTCTTGCGGGTGATGCGCCGGGCCATGAGCACCGCTTCGGCAGCGGCGGTGGAGCCGTCATACATGGAGGCATTGGCCACATCCATGCCGAAAATCTGCGCTACCTGGGTCTGGAATTCAAATAGGGCCTGCAGGGTTCCTTGGGAAATTTCCGGCTGGTACGGCGTATAGGCGGTGAGGAACTCGCCGCGCTGAATCATGTAATCCACGGTAGCTGGCACGTGGTGCCGATAGGCGCCGCCGCCAATAAAGAACGGCGCGTCGCCGGCAGCCAGGTTGCGTGCGGCAAAGGCGCGAAAATCGGCTTCCACCTGCATTTCGGTGGCATGCGGTGGCAGGTTGACCGGTTTGTCCAGAAGCGCCTCTTTGGGTACGTCCCGGAACAGCTCGTCAATATGGCTAACGCCGATTTTGGCGAGCATCTGGGCACGGTCCTCAGGGGTCAGGGGTAAATAACGCATGGTGGTCCCTTAAAGTTTCCCTATAAATATTTGACAGGCGATCAGTTCAGGCCTTCGACAAATTTTTTGTAGGCGTCGGCGTCCATCAGGCCTTCCAGATCAGCGGTATTAGTGATCTTCACTTTATAAAACCAGCCGTCGGCCTCGGCTGAGCTGTTGACGAGGGCCGGTTCGCCTTCGAGCGCGTCATTGACTTCGGTCACTTCGCCGTCCACAGGGGCATAGATTTCGCTGGCGGCTTTTACGGATTCCACTACTGCGGCCTCGTCGCCTTTTTTATGGATAGCGCCCACTTCCGGCAGTTCCACAAAAACGATGTCGCCTAGGGCCTCTTGGGCATAATCGGTAATGCCGACAGTGCCGATCTCGCCGTCGACGCGGATCCATTCATGTTCGTCTGTGTAATAGGTTGTCATGGTTTGTTTCCTCAAGATACACTGAAAAATGGTCAAAAATTATTTGGGCTTTCTGTAATAACGTTGTTCCACGAATGGCATGTCGGCCACGTGGGCCGGCAGTTTCTTACCGCGTACCAGAAGGAAAACCGGCTGGCCGCTGGTGGCGTAGTCCGCCTTCACATAGCCCATGGCCACAGGGCCGCCCAGCGTCGGGCCGAAGCCGCCGCTGGTGATATGGCCGATCACTTCATCGTGGTCGTTGAGAATTTCGGTGCCTTCGCGGGCGGGGGCCCGGCCTTCGGGCAGAATACCAACCCTCTTGCGCGCGATGCGGCCGGTGCGCAATTGTTCCAGAATAATGTGATCGCCGGGGAAACCGCCTTCATCGCCGGTTTGATCCTTGTGGCGTTTGGCAATGGAAAACACCAGATCGGCCTCTACCGGGGTGGTGTCGGTGGTGATGTCATGACCATACAGGCACAAGCCGGATTCAAGGCGCAGGCTGTCGCGCGCGCCAAGGCCGATGGCTTCCACTTCTGGTTCTGCTAGTAAGCGGCGGCACAGCATTTCCGCCTGATCCGCCGGTATGGAAATCTCAAACCCGTCTTCGCCGGTATAGCCGCAGCGGCTGATATAACAGGGCACGGATTCAATGTCTTTTTCCATATAGGACATAAACGGCATGTCGGCGGCATCGGGGACAAAGCGCGCCATGACCTCGGCTGCTTTGGGGCCCTGCAGCGCCACCAGCGCCCGGTCGTCAAGTTCGGTCAGGGTGAACCCCTTTGGCAAATGGGCCTTGAGATGAGCAATATCCTGTTCCTTGCAGGCGGCATTGACCACCAGGAACAGGTCATCTTCCCGTTTGGTGACCATCAGGTCGTCCAGAATGCCGCCCTCATCATTGGTGAACTGGGTATAACGCAGCCGGCCGGGTTTCAGGGCCGTGATATTGCCAGGCACCAGCGTTTCCATCCAGGCGTCGGCATTCTCGCCACGGATCACCACCTGTCCCATATGAGAGACATCGAACAGCCCGGCGGCGGCGCGGGTGTGCAAATGTTCCTTCATCACACCCAACGGATATTGCACCGGCATGGCATAACCGGCGAAAGGCACCATTTTTGCCCCCAGTTCTTCATGCAGGGAAAATAGCGGGGTTTTTTTCAGATCTGTCTGATCAGCACTCATAAAATTCTCCAATAAGGGGTGTTCCGGGGACTTGGCAACATGGACTTGGCAAAATCCTGTTTGATAAATCCCGTTTTGCCCCCTCTGTCATGGAACCTGAGAGATTTGATCAGTCTTCCTGGGCGCGCTGTCCAAGTCAATTTAAGGGCGGCCTCAACGGAACTCTGATTTACCCCGTCGGTGAGAGAGCTTCAGATACCCTGAACATTTTTGTCGTCTGGGTCCGATCGAACTCTCTGCTTTCCAGAGTGCTTTATCCATGCGGTCCTTTTGCCTGAGAGTTTCCGGGGCGGTTGCTCCTTCGGCGCTGAAACATGTTCAGTCTCTCCCGCAGGTCTAATCAGCCTCTCCATAATAGAAAGCTTGACCAAAGAGTCAAACCCGGAAACAGGCCTTATGAAAAAATACGTGCTTTTTAGAGTGAATTCTGATGTCGGGGTGGCATGAGAGCGTTGATCTGCAGCGACTGTTCCGCGAATCACGAAACAAGGAAGGTGAGGACAATGGGGCTGACCGGCCAGGGGGATGACCAGCCAGGGGGATGACCAGCCAGGGGGATGACCAGCCAGGGGGATGACCAGCCGGTTTTACAGGCTTTTGTGGGTGCCGTCGCACAGCGGGGCGGTGTTGCTGTGTTTGCAACCGCAGAAAAAGGCTTGCTGATCTTTCGGAGCTTGCCATTCAAGGGGGGTGAAGGGGCTGCCCTTGTGGCTGCCATCACAGAAAGGCTGTTGACGGCTTTGCCCGCAACGGCACCAGAAATATTTTTTGCCCGCGACCACCTCAACCACATAGGGGGCCTTCTGGGGGATATGCGGTTCGCTCATGAGTGCTTCCTTATTTCTCTTGATTTCTCTTTGACTTTGTCAGTATGACCCCGAAATAAACTATATTCAAGTCGGGCAAGTTTGTGTATAAGCGAGCCTATGAGCAAGACCCCCGTGACACTTTATATCGCCAATCCGCGCGGCTTCTGTGCCGGTGTGGATCGGGCCATTCAGATCGTTGAAATGGCGCTGGAAAAATTCGGCGCGCCGGTTTATGTGCGTCATGAAATCGTCCATAACAAATATGTGGTTGAGGGCCTGAAAGGGCGCGGCGCTATTTTTGTAGACGAGCTGCATGAGGTGCCGGATGATGCGCCGGTGGTGTTTTCCGCCCATGGCGTGCCGAAGTCGGTGCCGGCGGAGGCGGAACGGCGCAAGATGCTGTATGTGGACGCCACCTGTCCCCTGGTCAGCAAGGTCCACCGCGAAGCCGAACGTCATGAACGCAATGGGTATGAGATTGTGATGATCGGCCATGCGGGGCATCCGGAAGTGATCGGCACCATGGGCCAGTTGCCCGAAGGGCGCATCAAGCTGGTGGAAACGGTCGAAGATGTCGAGACGCTGGAAATCGGTGATCCGGACAATCTGGCCTATATCACCCAAACCACCCTTTCCCTGGATGACACCGCCGATATCATTGCCGCGCTGAAAAAGCGGTTTCCGAAAATCCAGGATCCGAAAAAGGAAGATATCTGTTACGCCACCACCAACCGGCAGGGGGCGGTGAAGGCCGTTTCGGAAAAGGCCGAGGCCGTATTGATCATCGGCGCGCCCAATAGCTCCAATTCTCAACGCCTTGTGGAGGTCGCCAGCCGGGCCGGTTGCCGTTCCCGGCTTATTCAGCGGGCCTCTGACATTGACTGGACGTGGCTGGAGGGCATCACCAGAATCGGTATTTCCGCCGGTGCCAGCGCGCCGGAAGTTCTGGTAGAGGAAGTAATTGCGGCGTTTAAGGAACGTTATGACGTGAGGCTGGAGCCGGTCATGACCGTTGAGGAAAATGTCCAGTTCAAGGTACCTGCAATTCTGCTGAAGGACCAGGAGTAGAAATGGCCGTCTATACCCATGTTACCGCCGAGGAAATTTCCCGGTTTATTGCCGAATATGATGTGGGGGAGATGGTCACCTTCAAGGGCATTGCCGAAGGGTCGGAAAATTCCAACTACATCCTGCAAACCACCAGGGATCAGTTTATCCTGACCCTGTTCGAGGCGCGGGTGCGTGAGGAAGATCTGCCGTTTTTCATGGGGCTGATGGATCATCTCAATCACAAGGGCATCGTCTGCGCCACGCCGGTGCGGGATCGTAAAGGGAACTATCTTAAAACCCTGTGCGGCCGTCCTGCGGCGCTGATTACCTTTCTGCAGGGCATGGCCATCACAAAACCCCAGCCTGATCATTGCCGGCAATTGGGCCGGGAACTGGCGCGCATGCATCTGGCGGCGGCGGACTTTGGCATGCGGCGGGACAATGATCTATCTGTTGCGGGATGGGAAAAGCTGATGGCTGCCTGTGAAGGCCGGGCTGATGAATGCGCTCCGGAAATGCGCCGCACGCTCGCCGCCGAACTGGCCTATCTGAAAAACCATTGGCCGGCGGATCTGCCGACCGGTGTGATTCATGCGGACCTTTTCCCGGATAATGTGTTTTTTCTGGGCGGACAGCTCAGTGGTCTGATTGATTATTATTTCGCCTGTAATGATTTTCTGGCCTATGACATTGCCGTCTGTCTCAACAGTTGGTGTTTTGAGGCGGATGTGTCGTTTAATATCACCAAGGCGACGCAGCTTCTGAAAGGATATAATGAAATCCGCCCTCTGGAACAAAAAGAGATTGAGGCGTTTGCGCTACTTTGTCGGGGGGCGGCACTCCGGTTCCTGCTCACCCGGCTTTATGACTGGCTCAACCGGCCGGAGGGGGCACTGGTGCAGATCAAGGATCCGGTGGAATATCTCAAGAAATTGAAGTTTCATCAAGGCGTACAAAGCGCTACGGCCTATGGGTATGGCATGTGATGAAAGAGGTGGTGATTTATACGGACGGGGCCTGTTCCGGCAATCCTGGCCCGGGCGGCTGGGGCGCGGTTTTGAAATCGGGGCCGCATGAAAAGGAAATTTTTGGCGGTGCGGCGGAAACCACCAACAACCGGATGGAGCTTACCGCCGCCATCAAGGCTATTAATGCCGTCAAATATCCCTGCCGGATCATTTTGCATACGGACAGCACTTACCTGAAAGACGGCATTACCAAATGGATTCATGGCTGGAAAAAAAACGGTTGGCGCACCGCGGCCAAAAAACCGGTGAAAAATGCCGAGCTGTGGCAGGAGCTTGACGCCGCGCTTAGCAGCCACGACGTGACCTGGAAATGGGTCAAGGGTCATGCGGGGGATCCGGGGAACGAACGGGCCGATGAATTGGCCCGGCGCGGTATGGCGGATTACCAGTAAGGGATCTCACGCAAAGAGACGATTATATTTCGAAACAGGGGTGCAGCATGGCAAACAGGGATGACGTGTTCAAGGCGATTGATGTGGCGGATGGTGGGAAGCTTAAGGAAATCCTTGATCAGGATCCCGGGCTTGCCTCCGCGCGCAGCGCCGATGGCCTGTCTGCCGTCCTGTTCACCCTGTATCTGCAAAAACAGGAGCTCACCGATATTCTTATGTCCTATGAGCCGAAACTGGATCTGTTCGATTTGGCGGCTTTGGGGATGAACGATCTTCTGGATGTGCTGCTGAAAGACCAGCGGGTGGATGTAAACATGTTTGCCGGCGATGGCTTTACCGCCCTTCATCTGGCAGCGTTTTTCGGACAGGCGGAGACGGTGGATCTGCTTCTGGCGCGCGGGGCGGACCCCAATGCGATGGCCCCCAACGGGTCGGCGCTTTGTCCATTGCACAGCGCGGTGGCAAGCGGGCAGACGGATATCGTCAAGGCGTTGCTGGTGGCCGGAGCCGATCCGGACGCGCAGCAGGATGGCGGGTATACGGCGCTGATGTCGGCGGCGCATCAGGGCCATGAAGATATTGTGCGGGTGCTGCTGGATCACGGCGCGAACAAGGAAATCATTGCCGCGGACGGGCGTAAGGCGTCGGACTTTGCTCGTGCGGCCGGCCAGACGGCATTACGAGAACTTCTGGAATAGCTCATTCCCGGTTTGTGCAAGGGGCATATCCGGGGGCACATCCGGGCTCGCGGCACAGCCTCAATGTCATTGTGAGGCGCGTCAGTAACGACGCCTAACGACGCCGTCCACGGGGGCAATCATGGCCGGGTGACGGTTATTCCTTCAGCCGTTCGGCATAGGATTTCAGGCTGTACAGATGACTGCGCCAGCCCGCTTCATGATCTTCGCGCAAACTGTCCATCAAATCGCCCATGAAGTTTTCCCAGCCCGTATGTTCAAGCGTGAGGCGGGTCCCCTGGGGACTGGCGTCGAGGCGAATCACGACATCTGTAGGCAGTTCCCAGTCTTCATCTGTCCAACTGATATGAAGTTTTTTGCCAGCCTCGATGGCTTTGACGTCACCGGTCGTGACTTTTTCCGTCCCATCCCGGTCGATCCAGACTTCTTTGAACTTTCCGCCAGGAGACGCATCCAGGCTGACATTCTCTCCCCACCAGCACAGGAGGTGTTGTTGCCGGGTCAGGCAACTCCAGACGGTGGCGGGGGTGGCTTTTATATCAAGGCTAACGGAAATCATGGCCCGGTCCTGTTATTTATGACACAGGAACTATGCCTGAAAAGTTTTCCCTAGAGAAGAGGGGAAAAAACCCCGGTGTCCTCATCCACGCCAAACAGTCTGCCGCTGGAAATTTCAAAATACCAGCCATGAAGGCGCAGCGTCCCTTTCTTTTCCGCCTCGGCAATCCAGTCAAAACTTCGCAGGTTTTTCAGGCTGAGTTTGATGGATTCCTCTTCCATTTTGCGCAGAATGACGTCTTCTGCTTCCCCTTCGCTCTGGCTCAGGGCCGCGCGGCGGGCCGGTTCGGCAATGCTCATCCAGGGTTCGATGAAGTCCACATTTTCCTGATGATCAAAATCTCCCTTATAGAGCGCCTTGATACCGCCGCAATGGGCGTGCCCCATGACTACGATGTCCTTGACCTTCAAATGCCGAACGGCAAATTCCAGCGCCGCGCTGGTGCCGTGATATTTACCGTCGGGAGTGCAGGGCGGCACCAGATTGGCCACATTGCGTACAGAAAAGACCATGCCCGGTTCGGCCTCGGTAATAATTACCGGATCGGCGCGGCTGTCGCAGCAGGAGATGATCATGACTTCGGGAGATTGGCCTTTTTCCACCAGTTCCCGGTAAAGATCTTTCTGTTCTTGATATTTTCCTTCACGAAAGTTTTTATGTCCGGCGATCAGTTTTTTCAGTGGCATTAATTTTCTCCGAGTTGTTTTTCTCTACCCTGTTTTTCTTGTCCAGTTACCCCGGCGTTGCGTGAATTTCCAGGCGCCGATGCAGTCGGATATGCCAGTACAAGCCGCACCGGTATCCCTGAAATGATTGCTTCGGCCGGTTTTTTTTGTCAAACTTCCGGCACAAAGAAGAATCAAACACATCATATCTACTACGGGGATAGCATGCTGAAAAATCATTTTTTGAAATTCGTTGTTTTGATCGGGATGATGGTGGCTCCTGTCTTTCCCAGTGTTGCCGAAGAAGCGCCGGGGAAAGAAAACGGCGCCGGGGCCGCGGAAAACATTCCCGAACCGCGTGTCTTCAAAACCACACACAAGGGCCGCTTTAATGGCAAGACTTTCGAATATACCGCGGTGGCAGGCGATACTCATCTGAAGAATGACAAGGGGGAGGTCGTCGCCAGCATCTTCTCGATCGCCTATACCAAAAACGGGGTGAAGGATCCTTCCACACGTCCGATCACGTTTTTCTTTAACGGTGGGCCGGGATCGGCGTCGCTGTGGCTGCATATGGGGGCGTTTGGCCCGAAACGGGTTGTGGTTCCTTCTGACGCCGAAAATGCCGGTGCCGCACCATATCCGCTGGTGGATAATGAGCTTAGCCTGCTGGATGTGACTGATCTGGTGTTTATTGATCCGGTGGGTACCGGTTATTCCCGGGCCATTGGCAAGGGCGATGGCAAGGATTTCTGGGGCATCAAGGAAGACGCCAAGTCTGTCGGTGATTTCATCCGTCTGTATATCAGCCAGAACAACCGTTGGAATTCCCCGAAATATGTAGGTGGGGAAAGTTATGGCACCACCCGCACCGCGGCTCTGGTGGAGGAGTTGCAGGAAGGATATAACAGTATGGCGCTGAACGGGGTAATCCTGGTTTCCAGCATTCTGGATTTTCAGACGGTGGACGGTGGCCCGGGTAATGTGGAGCCGTATATTTTCTTCCTGCCCACCTATGCCGCAACGGCCTGGTATCATGGCAAGGTGGACAAGGAGGGGCGTACGCTGGAAAGCTTTATTCAGGAAGCCCGGGACTTCGCCCTCAATGACTATGCCGTCGCGCTGTTCAAGGGCAATCGCCTCACGGACGCAGAGCGGGCCGAGATTCTGGATAAATTGTCCCTTTATACCGGTTTGGACCGGGACTATCTTGAGAAAACCCGGCTCCGGGTCAATGAGTTTCGTTTCATGCGCGAGCTTTTGCGGGATGAAGGCAAGGTGGTCGGCCGTCTTGACAGTCGCTATACGGGCGAAGAGCAGGACGATGCCGGAGAGACTTTTACCGCTGACCCGTCCGGCTATGGCATCAGCGCCGCCTATACCGCGGCCATCAATGATTATCTGAGCCGCGGCCTGAAGGTGGATCGGGACGACACCTATGAGGTGCTCAGCCATAAACCCGGCAAGGAGTGGAACTGGAAAACCGATGAGTCCTGGACCGGCGGTTATCCCACACTGGGCCCCGTCATTGCCCGCGGCCTGCGCCAGAACAAGGATTTCCGGGTTTATGTGGCAAACGGCTATTATGATCTGGCCACGCCGTTTTTTGCCACCGAGGAAACCTTTAGCCAGTATGGCATGGATATTTCCCGGGTGACCATGACCTATTACGAGGCGGGTCACATGATGTATACTCATGAACCGTCTCTGGAAAAACTGGCCTCGACTGTGCGTCGCTTCATTCTTGAGGGGCAGGAAAAATGAAACACCTGCTTTTGCTCTGTTGTGTCGTGGTGGCGGGCCTGAGTTCTGTTTCCAGGGTCGAGGCGCAGGCCAATACTGTTTCTCCCTGGCCTTTCACAGGGCAGGGAGATCGCAATGTAGGCGCGGCGTTCGCCAGCCGCTCCCAAGTGATTGCCCAGCACGGCATGGCCGCCACCAGCGTGCCGCTTGCCAGCCAGATTGCGCTGGATATCCTCAAACAGGGTGGTAACGCCGTTGATGCGGCCATTGCCGCCAATGCCGCGCTTGGGGTTATGGAACCCACCGGCAACGGCATCGGTGGGGACCTGTTCGCTATCATCTGGGACCCGAAAGGCAGAAAACTGTATGGTTTGAATGCCTCCGGCCGCTCGCCGATGGGGCTGACCAAAGCGATGCTGGAAGATGAATTACGCCAACGGGGCGTGGACAAAATCCCGCCCTTTGGGGTTCTGCCGGTCAGCGTGCCCGGGACGGTTGATGGCTGGTATGAAATGCATAACCGCTTCGGGCGTCTGAAGATGCGGGACATTCTGGCGCCGGCCATCACCTATGCCCGGGAGGGGTTCCCGGTCAGCCAGCTCGTCGCTCATTATATTAGCGTGGCCCGGGATCGCTATCTTGATCCTGAGGCGGGGGTCGAAGAAACGGACAATTTTGTCCAAACCTATCTGCCGGGGGGCGAACCACCGGCGGAAGGGCAGATTTTCCGCAATCCGGATTTGGCCAGAAGCCTGGAAAAAATAGCCGAAGGGGGACGCGACGTTTTTTATGAAGGTGAAATTGCCGAGGTGATCGACGCCTATATGCGCCGCCTCGGCGGATATCTGCGCAAAGAGGACCTGGCCGCGCATCGCAGCGAATGGGTGGAGCCGGTCAGTGTGACCTATCGCGGATACGATGTGTTCGAACTGCCGCCCAACGGCCAGGGAATCGCCGCTTTGCAGCAGCTGAATATTCTGGAAGGTTTTGACCTCAGATCCATGGGGCATAATTCCCCCGACTATCTGCATGTGCATGTGGAGGCCAAGAAGCTGGCTTTCGAGGACCGGGCGCGGTTTTATGCAGATCCCGAATTTTACAAGGTGCCGCTGGAAAAACTGTTGTCCAAGGAATACGCTGCCGAACGGCGCAAGCTGATCAGCATGGATCGCGCCATGATGGATGTGGATTATGCTGATCCTGAAATTCTAGAAGACGGCGATACCATTTATCTGACCGTGGCCGATAAGGATGGCATGATGGTGTCCCTGATCCAGAGCAATTTCCGGGGCATGGGGTCCGGTCTGGTGCCGGATGGTCTGGGGTTCATGCTCCAGGACCGGGGGGAGCTGTTTGCTCTTGAGACGGGGCATCCCAATGACTATGCGCCGGGCAAACGGCCGTTCCATACCATCATTCCAGCCTTTATCATGAAGGACGGCAGGCCGGTCATGAGTTTTGGCCTGATGGGTGGCGGAATGCAACCTCAGGGGCATGCCCAAATTATTTCCAACATCATTGATTTCGGCATGAATGTTCAGGAGGCCGGCGATGCGGCGCGTTACCGTCATGACGGCTCATCCCAGCCTACGGGAGAACATATGAGCGATGGCGGTGTCCTGAATGTGGAAAGCGGTGTGCCGATGCCTGTCGTCGAAGCCTTGCGAGCCAAAGGCCATAAGGTCCGGGTAGGCAAGGGCGGCTTTGGTGGTTATCAGGCCATCCTGTGGGATGCGGAACAGGGCGTCTATAAGGGCGCCAGCGAAATGCGCAAGGACGGACTGGTCGCGGGGTATTAAACGGGAAGCCTTTTCGGCATGAAAGGGTGTGGCAATCCATTCAAGAAAAAGGGCTGCTCCGCAGAGCAGCCCTTTACGCGGTACAGGCTGTCTTGATGAGACAGCGGAAAACTTTGGAAACGACTGACAGAAAATTACTGGATTTGCAATTACTGAATTTGCCAAGTGAGCGGCAGAATAAAGCTGAGCTGGGACTCGCTGGCACTGGCCGGCGGGGCAGGCAACGGGTTGAGACGTTCTACCAGACTGTCGATTTCCTTGTCGAAGATTTCTACCCCGCTCGGCTCGACAAGTTCATAGCTAGTGATGGCGCCGGAGCGGTCAATGTTGATCTTGACTTTGGCCCTGCCTTCCAGCTCCTGTCGCATGGCGGCGCGCGGGTAAACCTGCTTTTTTGCCACGAGTTTTACGACTTCGGTCTGCCACGATTTGAAGTCTGAGGCAAATGACGTGCTGGCCATGGTGAAGGAAACGGAAAGAGTGAGCGCCACGACGGCAGATTTAAAAAAACGGGACATTTTCATTACTCGATTCATCCTAACTACTTTGTATATGACCTGATTTTATACGCTTCAGGCTTTCTCATAGGGCCTAGTGCCCATGGATTCTCTGGCCTGTCTTAGAAAAGTTGTATCGGAGAGGGGTTAATGGAAATTTAATGGATCAAATTTTAGATATTTTTTTTGAATTTGCCGCCCAAAATAAAAAAATGCCCAAAATAAAAAAAATGCCGGGCCCGAGGCCCGGCAAGTCCAAAAATATAGGGAGGCTTCATGTCTAGGAGACAATGAAACAATGTTATGACCTTCTAAGGGGAGGAAGGAGGCCATAACGGACTGAAAAAAGGGAGGATTTCAGTCAGTAGACGCATACAACATCTGGGGGGATATATAGGGATGTTCCGCAAGGATGAGAAGTCTTAATATTTCAATGCAGCCATGCAAAAAATGCATGGCCTCAAAGCATGGTCCAAAGCATGGTCTTGAGGCCGCGAAACTTGGTACTCGATGTTCCTGGTCTCAGGCGTGACCGGCTTCGGAGGAAAGCATGGTGACATCCACCCCGAGCTTCGCCATGGCGCGTGGCCATTTCATATCCGGTTCGGTGCAGAATACCAGTTCCTCATCCGCTTCTGTGGTCAGCCAGCTGTTACGCTGCAGTTCATATTCAAGTTGGCCTGCGCCCCAGCCACTATACCCCAGAATCACCAAATAGTGTCGGGGGCCCCGTCCGCGGGCAATGGCTTTCAGAATATCCACTGTGGCCGTCAACGCTATGGTTTCGGAAATGACCAGAGTGCTGTCCTGTACATAATCGGCGGAGTGCAGTACAAACCCTCGCCCTACTTCTACAGGCCCTCCGGCATGCAGTTGCGGCAGGGGGATCTCGGGGGGGATCTCGGTCGTCTCGGTAAAGTTCCCGCCCTGATAAGGGTCGATGTCGAGCTGATCCAGAAGGGAAGGGAAATCAATATGCTGTGTCGGCCTATTGATGGCCAGCCCCATGGCCCCATCTTCGTTATGGGAACAAATATAGATGACGCTATGGGCAAAGCGGGGGTCTGTCATGCCCGGCATGGCAATCAGCAGCTGTCCTTCCAGATAACCTTCTCTTGTCACTTTCAAAGAAACTCCAGATCGCTTATATGGGTTAATAAACACGGTCTGTGCAGGGGATAATTGTACAACACCCTTGCGGGTCACGCCAGAAATGTTTGCCACTTATTTCGGGAAACGGTTTCACAAAGAAGTGATTTTTTCGTCACACGGGATACAGCTAAAATAACCGACATGAAATATTACCAGCATCTTTCCAGCCTTGTTTTCACCATTCTCAGTATCTGTTTTGTGGCGCCGTGGCTTGCCGGTCAGGCCGCGGCGGCGGGGTTGTCTTCCGATTGGGTCAAGACTCCTTATACACAGTCGCGTCTTATGGTCGGCGGTTATGATCCGGCGACACAGAAGCTGCATCTCGGATGGCATGTCCTTCTTGCAAAGGGATGGAAGACCTATTGGCGTTCACCGGGGGAGGCGGGCATGCCACCGCGCTGGAACTGGCATGAGACAAAAAACCTGCGGCAGATTTCTGTCAAATGGCCGGTACCGGAACGGCTCAATTTTTATGGATATGATACTTTTGTCTATCATGACGAGGTGATTCTGCCGGTGGAGGTGGACCTGAAAGATCCCACAGCGGCCACACAGCTATCCCTGGCGCTGGATTATATGGTCTGCAAGGATATCTGTGTGCCGCTCAACGGGGAATATCATCTGGATCTGCCGCCAGCTGCCGATATGTCCTTTTCACCGTATCAGCGGGCGTTGTTGCAGAAATACAGGGCGCGGTTGCCGGAACAGCTGCCGGCCGGGCGGGTTCGTGTGGTGGATCAGGGAAATGGCCGCCTGCATATCCGGGGGAACCTTGCGAAACTGGTCTCCGGGCCAATTCGGGACCTGTATGTGGAAGCACCAGAGGGATATTCTTTCTCCCGCCCGGAAAGGACGGATGAAGCGGTCCTGTCCGGCCCGGACGGTTCGCTGGATCTGCGCATCGGCTATGAAAAACAGAAGCATGCCCCGACGTTATCCGGCCAGGACATTATTCTCACCTTTGTCACAGAAACCGGGCATGGCCACGAAATTCGTGCTACAGTCAGCTCCCCATAATATATATTACAGAATAACGAATAACAGCATCCGGTAAGGATGGAAGGGGAAGCCATGTCACGGGAGATGACAATACTGGCCACGTTGGTGGTCTATAAGGTTACACTTGTTCTGATTGGGCTTTGGGCGCGAGGACGGACGCATAACAATGCCGATTTTTTTATCGCCGGGCGGCATTTGGGGCCGGTGGTGGCTTCTTTCAGTTATGCCGCCAGTTCCGCGTCTGCATGGTCGCTGCTGGGGTTGAGCGGTGCGGCATATGTGATGGGGCTGTCTGTTTTGTGGCTCTTTGCAGGGCTAATTATGGGGCATGCCCTTTCCTGGTTCTGGGTGGCTCCCCGATTGCACCGGATCGCCCATCGGGAGGGTCTTGTGACCCTGACCGATTTTCTGGCGCTTGAAGGGGACGCGCGATGCCGGCGGTGGATCACTTGGGCGGCTTCAGGGATGATCACCTTCTGTTTCCTTTTTTATGTGGCCGCCCAGTTTCAGGCGGCGGGCAACAGCTTTGCCGCCACATTCGACATTTCCGTCACTGAAAGTGTGGTGGGTGGGGGGGTCATTATCCTTATATATACCCTGCTCGGCGGCTTCTGGGCGGTCAGCGTGACCGACATGTTGCAAGGCATGTTGATGCTGCTTGCCGCGCTTGTGCTGCCGGTCACGGCGTTCTTGGAGGTGGGCGGCTGGTCCGCTTTCTGGCAGGGGCTGGAAGGGGTGGCTTCACCATCGGAATTATCGCCTACGGGGCCCAATACCGGGCTGATGGCGCTGGGATTTGTTCTGGGCACGATGTCTGTGGGGTTGGGGACCGTCGGACAGCCCCATTTATTGGCCCGCTATATGGCGCTTCGGGATGAAAGAAGCGTGCGTATTGCCCAACGTATGGCGGTGTTGTGGTTTATCATTGTCTTGGGCAATATGATTTTGCTGGGCCTGTGTGGTAAAATTCTGGTGCATCAGGCCGGCAATCCGGAAAATCTGTTTTTTATTCTGACGGAGCAGTTGTTCCCGACGGTGATCGGGGCAATTTTCCTGGCCGCGGTGTTGTCGGCGATCATGTCTACGGCGGATAGTCAGCTTCTGGTCTCCGCCGCGGCGGTCGCGCATGACATTATGGGAGAGCCCAATGAGGGAGAAAACCGGCTGAAAATATCCCGGTTTGTGATAACCGTTTTATGTGCCTTGGCGATTGTGGTGGCGCTGACCTTGCCGGAAAGTATCTTTAGTCGGGTGTTGTTTGCCTGGAATGCGCTGGGTTCGGCATTCGGGCCGGTGGTGGTGTTGCGGCTGGCAGGGCTCAGACTCAGGGCACAGAGCATTGTCCCGGCTATGGTAACGGGGTTTGGGCTCACCGTTTATTTTTATCTGCGTCCGGATTCTGTTGGAGACATTCTTGAAAGAATGCTACCTTTCCTGCTGGCCAGTTTGATGCTTTTTGTATTCAGGGTAAAACATACGGAAAGGAAAACAACATGACAGTCTCCATTGGCGATAAAATTCCCGAAGCCACCCTTATTGAAATGACGGCGGATGGGCCGGTAAAACGTACAACCTCTGAAATTTTTGGCGGGCGCAAGGTGGTTCTGTTTTCCGTACCGGGCGCCTTTACACCCACCTGTTCAGCGAAACATCTGCCGGGGTTTGTTTCCCATGCCGCGGCGTTTAAGGAAAAGGGTGTGGATGAGATTGTCTGCATTGCGGTCAATGATGCCTTTGTGATGGGGGCCTGGGGCAAGGATCAGAATGCCGAGGGCAAGGTGACGTTGCTGGCGGACGGCAATGCGGAATTTACCCGGGCGCTGGGTCTTGAGATGGATGCCAGCGGTTATGGCATGGGCCTTCGTGGCCAGCGTTTTGCCATGATTGTCGAAGACGGCGTGATCAAGCAACTCAATGTGGAGGCGCCGGGCGAGTTTCGGGTATCCAGCGCCGAACATGTGCTGTCCCAACTCTGACTCTATGTCACCCTCTATGTCACCGGGGCGCGGTATTTCATGAGGCGACGATAAGGAAGCGCCGCGCCACACGCCTGTTGGACAGGATAAAATATGGGGGAGCGGGGCGCGATATCGAGCCTCGCTCCCCAAAACCCTCTAAGTCACCAATCCAAGACATATCATCAAGACATATAATTAAGGAACAATCTATGCCGGAAATCACCCTGCGTCGGGCCACGGAAGAGGACGTGCCGCTGATCCTTGAATTTATCCGGGCTCTTGCCAACTATGAAAATGAGCTGGATAATGTGACCGCAACGCCGGAGACGTTGAGGGAGCACCTGTTTGGGGACCCCCCCAAGGCCCGGGTGGTTTTTGCCGAAATGGATGGAGAAGCGCTGGGTTTCGCTGTATATTTTTATTTTTTCGCCACTTACCGCGGCAAGCCGGGCATTTATTTGGAAGATATTTTTGTCAAACCCGAAGCCCGCGGCCGGGGGGTGGGCAAGGCGTTGTTCCGTTTTCTGGTACGGGAAGTGAAAGAGGCCGGCGGGTATTTCCTGCGCTGGTGGGTGGCTGATTTTAACCATAGCGGCATTGCCTTTTACGAATCGTTAGGTGCACGCCGGGAAGACAGCCATTTCATTTATCATCTGGAAGATGAAAAGATGGACAGACTGCTGGATTAACCTCACGAAGACGTGACTTCGCCTTTGATCCTTCCTGACTTATTCTGTCTGCCTAAAACAGAATAAAGGGGTAGGCTATATGTCGGAACAGCTCTCTGAGAAAATCCAGACGCCGCTTTTGATCCTCCGGGTGACGTTGGGGGTTTTTTTGTTGCAATGGGGTGGGGAAAAGATCATCCAGCCGGAAACCACCCAAAAAATATATAGCCATTTCTATATGGTGGATCTGCCAATTAGTATCAGCCCCATCTTGGGGGTATTGCAGAGTCTTCTGGCTCTGGCGATCATCACCGGGTTTAAAAAGAAATATTCCTATTTAATCGGTCTGATCATTCACGGCATTTCAACGGTGTCCACCTGGCAGCAGCTGATTACCCCCTATGCGCCGGGTCATCATTTGTTTATGACCGGGGTGCCGGTTCTTGCCGGGTTCTGGCTGTTATACCGTTTACGGGACTGGGATGTGAAACTGGCCCTGGATGAGCGGGGCAGGTGATTCAGCGTCACCCTAATTGCAATTCATTCTAGCAATATCCTTTGATGCACATCATTGGCATAGGGCGGGGCTGTGCTATGCTCAGGTCATGATGAAAACCATGCGCGCGATGATTTATGAAGGCCCGGGGCCCCTGGCCCTTAAACATGTGAAACGGCCCGAGCCCGGTCCCGGACAGGTGTTGATCCGGGTTCTGGCCTGCGCTGTGTGCCGCACCGATCTTCATATTGTGGATGGGGATCTTACTTCCCCGAAATTGCCGTTGATCCCGGGTCACGAAATCATTGGAATCGTGGAGGAGACCGGGGCGGGCGTGTCGGCCTTCGCGCCCGGAGAACGGGTCGGGGTGCCCTGGCTTGGCTGGACCTGCGGGAGCTGTGACTATTGCCGTTCGGGTCAGGAAAATCTGTGTGGGGAGGCCAAATTCACGGGCTATACGCTGGATGGTGGATTTGCAGAATTTTGTGTGGCCACGGCACAATATTGTTTCAGGATCCCTGAACCCTATGACGATGTTCATGCGGCGCCGTTGATGTGCGCCGGGCTGATCGGGTTTCGTTCCTATGCCCGGGTGCGCACGGCGCAACGGATCGGACTGTACGGATTCGGCGCGGCGGCCCATATCATCGCTCAGGTAGCGCGAGGCGAAGGCAAGGAAATTTACGCCTTTACCCGGCCAGGAGACCACAAAAGTCAAAATTTTGCCCGCTCCCTAGGCGCGGTATGGGCCGGAGAGTCAGGAGATGCGCCGCCCTGCCTTCTGGATGCAGCGATTCTATTTGCGCCGGTAGGGGCGCTGGTACCCCAGGCGCTGAGGACAATTCGTCCTGGTGGGCAGGTGGTTTGCGCCGGAATTCATATGAGCGACATTCCAGCCTTTCCTTACGCGGATCTGTGGCGGGAAAAACATGTCTCGTCGGTGGCCAATCTGACCCGGGCCGACGGCGAAGGATTTCTGGAGGCGGCCGCGCGCCTGCCGATTGAGACCAGTGTGACGCTCTATGCGCTGGAAGATGCCAACAAGGCCCTGGAAGACCTCCGGCAGGGGCGCTTTGACGGGGCGGCGGTATTGGTTCCTTAAAGTGAATTGTGCATAGGTTGGCTCAATTCACTCTAGAAACTCTCCTCAAAACCGGTGGGACGTTTTATTTATGAGCTGGATTGCCGCCTTCGCGGCAATGACGAAGGAAAAAGCAATGACGGCGGAGAAGCAGAAACGACAATGGCAACAAAGAGCGAAACGTCATCGTTTCGCCATGGCGGCGTTCGGGGGAAACGTCAATGTGAAAAGGTTCAGTCCTCTTCACTGTCCCAAATCTCACTCATCTGGCTGAGCCCTTCCTCAAGATAATCGGCCAGAAGCTGTGTGCGCAGCAGATAATCCGCGGTATGGTCGTTATCGGCATCTGCGGCATCGGCAAACGCGGCGTCCCATTCGTCTGGGCCGTAGGTGCCGCGTCCCACCCACATCAGCGCCACAAGGGCATTCCTGTCGTCCTGATTGAGTCGGTCCACGGCCGCAACAAATTCCTGATAGGCGATGTCATGGGCCCGTTCGTCAAGTTTGGTCAGTTCGTCCATGCTAATGACGTCATCTTCGCTGAAGGAATCTGTGCCGTTATCTTCCCCCAGCTCTTCCTCGATCATGGCTTCGGCAGCTTCCTGAACCTCACGGGCCAAGGCGATGATGAAATTGACAGTATCTGTATTTATGGCTGGCATGGACTATATACCTCTTTATACGGGGACCCGGTTGTGTGTTCCGCCTTTAAGGATCATAACATCCCCCCTAAATTGCGCCAAGCATTCTTGATGGTCATTGACCCAGGTCATGAGGAGGATTGACCTGAGTTCTGACCGGAATTCTGATTGGGGTTCTGGCCGGGAATTGACGGGGACGGAAATATAACCGGATTGGCTCCCGGTTGCCATTGCGGGTATTTATGCATGACGGCCGCAAAAAGCGGACTGTCCAGATGCCATTGAAGCCAGTTTTGCAGGGCTTTGTAAGGGCTGGAAAAAAACCATACCTCATCCACAAAGGCAAACTGGCGGATAAAAGGAAAGATCACAATATCCGCCACGGTCTGCTCTGACCCGAGAAGGTAAGCCTGCCCGGCCCGGGTTTGGTTTTCTGAGAGCTTTTTTTCAAGCTGCGCCAGGAATTTTTCGCCTTCCCGGCGATAGCTTCCCGGCGGTTGTTCCGGGTGGCGGCTGGCATATTTATATTTGTCCAGTGCCGCTTTGAACGGCCCGTCATTTTGTGCCACCAGCTCATCCGTTTCGGGGAAAACGCGGGACCAGCTCCTCGGATCGTTTTGCCCCAGTGCCCATTTCACGATGTCATAACTTTCCTCCAGCACTCGCCCGTCAGGCAGAACTATGACCGGTACGGTGCCTTTGGGCGAGGCTTGCAGAAGTTCTGGCGGCTTGTCGCGCAGCACCACTTCGCGCAATTCACATTGCTGTCCAGCATAGGCCAGCGCCAGGCGGGCCCGCATGGCGTAGGGGCAACGGCGGAAACTATAGAGTATTGGCAAGGTCATGTAGATGGCTTACCCAAGACGCTCTCAAAGTACAAGTCCTGATGATGAATTTTATGCGCCTTGATGAACGGTGCTGGTACAACAGGCTAAAACACGGTAAACTAGAGTGAATTGCGTCAGCCTATTCACAGTTCACTCTAGAGCATAAGTCACGGGTACAATAGGGGAGAAACCATGACCGAGGAAACAAGCACGGGAATTGAGGAAAATATCGCTGGTCTGTTATGCTATCTTCTGGGCTGGATCACGGGACTGATATTCCTGCTTATTGAAAAGAAAAACCAAACGGTGCGTTTTCACGCCATGCAATCCATCGTGACCTTTGGAGGATTGCAGGTTCTGGGATTCCTGCTCGCCATCTCCCTTGTGGGGGCTTTTTTGGTGCCGCTGTTGTATATTCTGGGCGTGGCCTGCTGGATCATTCTGATGATCAAGGCTTATCAAGGGGAAAAGTTCAAATTGCCTCTTGTGGGCAATCTGGCCGAAAAATGGGCCGGAGATGTTAAATTGTGATGTTAAATTGTGATATCAGCGAACAGGTTTGAGACGCCTCAACGAGCGGGCGCAATGCCGGTGCTCTTTCGTGATATCGACGTTACAGTTTACGGCTCATCCATAAATGGGGAATGCCGGCGTCGAGGAATTCCTCGCCAAAGGCCGTAAAACCCAGCTTTTCATAAAACCCGACCACAGAAGTCTGGGCCGCCAGAATGATTTCCTTGACCGTATTGCGGGTACTAATGTCCGCCATCAGGCGGATCACCAGCTTTTCGCCAACTCCCAGGTTGCGATACCGGGGCAGGACGGCGACTCGTTCTATTTTGCCGCGTTCAGGATCGGGATACCGAATCCGTGCCGTGGCGGCAGGCGCCGCGTTTACATATAGCAGATACTGATCCGCCTGGTCGTCCAGGCCATCCATCTCTTCTTCCTCGGATACGCCTTGTTCCTCGATAAAAACCTTGCGGCGAATCATAAAACACGGATCGCGGGAATCTTCAGGGCCGAGGCGCCGTACGGTGATATTTGTGGGGATGTTTCTTGGCATGGCTGCATCATGCCATATCGGGGGCGGCTGAGAAAACAGGAAAATGACAGCTCAAACAAATTTTTTAGGGTTAAAGGACCAGGCGAGGAAAAAAACGGCAGATTGTTAAGGTTTTACCTTTTGTTAAGAGCTTGATGAGGTTTTTCAGATAGCGTTTTGTATGATGATGCGGGTGTAGAATGTCCCCCGCCAGCAGGGCAGCAGCCAGAAAGGCGCTTTTCCCTTTTTGTTGATAAAGCTTTGTTGATAAAGGTGCCAGTTTTGCTGCATTCGCTCCGGAAATTCCGTTTGAATACACGTCTCTGGCAGTTTCTGATGGCCCTGTCGCTGGTCGCGCCGCCGGGCGGGGCCAAGGGGCGGGAAACTGAACGGGAAGTGGGGCGGGAAATATCTGGTCGGCTGACCTTGCGGCCCGACGCTCTTCTGATCACGGCGGAGAACCCTTATACTGGTCATTTTGACCTGACCGGCAAATGGGGGGACGCGCCCCGGGTTATTCTCACCCGGCTTTCGGTAACGTTTCTTTTTCAGGACAATGACAAATGGCACCGCAGGGAGCGGCGGGGGCTGCCGCAGAAGGTCAATGCGTCAAGACGGTTTATGACGGAAGGGGGGAACCGTGCGCCGCGTCCGGCGGTGGAAGAAACCTATATGCAGGAAGTGGTGGTCACTTATTCCAATCCCGAAGAACTGGCGCGGTTGCGCATCGGTGCCGACATGTTTTTCGCGGCGTCCAGTCGCCGACGGCATGAGAGGACTCTGGACCGGGGCGAAGCCCGCAGTTTCATGGGACTGCGGGATGATCCGGTAAGCGGGGAAAGGCTGGCGCTTTACCAGATTACCCAGCGTCGGCTGCGGGAGGAATGGGACGGTTACGCCGACCGTTTCGCTATTCGCCGCAAAATGCTCAGCCTCGCGGCCATGCGGGATCTGACCGAAGACGGGATCCTGCCGTTCACGCTGGACGGGCGGGGGGATTATCTATTGATGGAGGCAAGTTTGGAGTATGAGGGGTATGCGCTGCCGGGCGTCGCGGGGGAGGCGGAAGGGCAAAACATCCTGCTGCATCAAACTTTGCCGTATGGACTGGTGCTTGGGTTGTCGGGCATGCTGGGCTGGGGCATGCGGTGGCTGTTCAAGACCAAGCAATCCTCAAAGAAAAGATTGTCTAGAGTGAATTGTGGATAGGTTGGCTCAATTCACTCTAAACATCCTCGCCGGCTGGTACGTTGGCAATCACTTCGTTAAACTGCCTGACCGCTTCGGCGGGACCGTCGGGATGGCCCCAGACGCCGCTGCTGACGGCGATGAAATCCGCCCCTGCCTCGATCAGGGGACGGCAGTTGTCCACGGTAATGCCGCCGATGGCGACACAGGGCACCTCGAACAGCTCCGCCCACCAGCGCAGAATTTCCGGATCGGCGGTTGCTTTGGGCTCTTTGGTGGTGGTGGGATAAAAGGCGCCAAAGGCCACATAATCCGCGCCGGCCTCGCCTGCGACCATGGCGAGATGGCGGCTCGCATGGCAGGTCACGCCGACAATGGCGTCTTTGCCAAGCATCGCGCGGGCCTCCTTGTACGGCATGTCGTCCTGACCCACATGGACGCCGTCGGCCCCGACTCGGGCCGCAAGCTCCACATGATCATTGATAAGAAACGCCACGTCCCTATCGTGGCAGGCCGGCATCAGCCGCTCGGCAGCATGAAGTATGTCTTGTTCCGGCACTTCCTTGAGGCGCAATTGCACACAGGCTACGTCCCCACCGTCCAGTGCCGCGCTTAATTGTTCCGGGAACCTGTTTAGGTCAATTTTCGGGGGCGTAATCAGATAAAGTCGCGTTTGTGCCATCACGTGTCCCTCTGTGAATACTGTTTCATTGATAGCGCAAAGCGCGGAAGGGTCAATAAAAAACCGGGCCCGTCGGGACCCGGCTTTTCCGAAACGAATTGCTTGGTGGGGGCCTTAGTCCTGGCCCTTATAGATGGCGATGATTTTATTGAGCATTTCGAGGGCTTCCTCGCGCGGACGTTGGAAGGTGTTGCGGCCGATGATGGAGCCGTTGCCGCCGCCGTCGCGGATGGCGCGGGCGTCGTCATAGACGCTGTTGGCGCCTTTCTTGGCCCCGCCGGAGAAGACCACCAGCCGCCGGCCGTTAAAGGCGGAGCGCATCACTTCGCGCACTCGGGCGGCCTGGGTGGAAATGTCGATGCCCTGTTCTTCGAAAACTTTTTTGGCTTCCGGTTGCTCCAGATGGTCAGACGGCAGTTTCACCTTGATGATATGCGCGCCAAGCTCGGCGGCCAGGTGCGCGGCATAGGCGCCCACATCCATGGCGGTCTCCCCGTCCTTGCTCAACTTCCCGCCGCGCGGATAAGACCAGAGCACCACGGCGAGGCCGGCGGCTTTGGCTTCTTCGGCGATTTCCCGGAATTCTTCCATCAGTTCCAGGGCATGTTCGGAGCCTGGATACATGGTGAAGCCGACAGCGGAACAGCCAAGCCGGAGCGCGTCATTAACGGAGGCGTTGACGGACTGGTCCTTGGTGGTGGCCCAGCTGTTGGAGCTGTTGATTTTCAGGATGGTCGGGATCTGGCCGGCAAAGGTATCCGCGCCCGCTTCCAGCATGCCGAGCGTCGAGGCATAGGCATTCAGGCCGGCATCAATGGCCAGCTTGTAATGATAATGGGGATCATAGGCCGGGGGGTTGGGGGCGAAGCTGCGGGCCGGGCCGTGTTCAAAGCCCTGGTCCACCGGCAGAATGATCATCTTGCCGGTTCCGGCCAGCTTGCCGGTCATCAGAATGCGGGCGAGGTTGGCCTTGGTGCCCGGATTGTCACTTTCGTAATAGGACAGGATCTGTTTAACTTTGCGTGTTATTTTCATGGGATTATCCTTAGTCACAGATATCGGTTGTTATTTTGGAAAAACGGGACCCCGTCCTTATACGGCGGGGTCCTTAAGATAAGGCTACTGTTTTAGAACCTTCACACCGGGCAGTTCCTTGCCTTCCATCCATTCGAGGAAGGCCCCGCCGGCGGTGGAAATGTGGGAAAACTGTTCCGCCACGCCCGCATGATTGAGGGCTGCCACCGTGTCGCCGCCGCCAGCAACGCTCAGCAGACTACCGGCCTCGGTCAGCGCCCCGGCCGCCTTGGCCAGGGTGACGGTGGCGGCATCGAACGGTTCAATTTCGAATGCCCCCATCGGGCCGTTCCAGATCAGGGTCTTGCAGCTTTTCAGCTGTTCCGCCAGCTTGGCGACGGAAGCCGGCCCCACATCCAGAATCATCTCATTCTGGGCCACGTCATCAAGGGCCACGGTGCGGTTGTCTGCATGGGCCTTGAATTCTTTTGCCACTACCACGTCAGTGGGCAGATGAACTGTGCAGCCGGCGGCCTCGGCACGGGCGAGAATATCGCGGGCGGTGTCAGCCAGGTTATGTTCACACAGCGACTTGCCCACATCCACCCCTTGGGCGGCAAGGAAGGTGTTGGCCATGCCGCCGCCGATAATTAGATGATCGACCTTTTCCACCAGATGAGTGAGCACATCAAGCTTGGTGGACACCTTGGCCCCGCCAACCACGGCGGCGACGGGATGTTGCGGATTGCCCAAGGCGTTTTCCAGCGCCTTAAGTTCCGCTTCCAGCGCAAGGCCCGCCGCGCTCGGCAGCAAATGGGCAATGCCTTCGGTGGAGGCGTGTGCCCGGTGGCAGCAGGAAAAGGCGTCATTGACGAAAACATCGCCATTCTGGGCCAGCGCCCTGGCGAATTCAGGGTCGTTGTCTTCTTCGCCCGGATAAAAGCGCACATTTTCCAACAGCAACACAGCGCCGTTTTCCATGCCGTCGATGGTTTCCGCCACTTCGGCGCCAATACAGTCATTAATGAACAATACCGGCAGGCCGGTGATGTTGGCCAGCGGCTGTCCCAGCGGTTCCAGAGACATTTCCGGAACAGTCTGGCCTTTTGGGCGGCCGAAATGGGACATGACAATGACCTTGGCGCCCTGTTCGGACAGGGCCTTGAGTGTAGGCGCCACGGAACGGATGCGGGTGTCATCGGTGACGGTCATGTCGCCCTCATGATCGGCCTTCATGGGCACATTGAGGTCAGCACGAACAAGGACGCGCTTGCCTTCAAGCGCGCCCAGGGATTGAATATTCTTGAACGTTGCCATAATGGCGCGTCCCCCTTTTTTGGTCTTACAGAGACGCCATCACGCTGGCGGTATCGGACATCCGGTTGGAGAAGCCCCATTCATTGTCATACCAGCTTAAGACCCGCACCAGTGTGCCGTCCATGACCTTGGTCTGGGAGGCATCGAAGCTGGAGCTGTGGGCGTCATGGTTATAGTCGATGGAAACGGACGGTTCGTCCACATAAGCCAGAACGCCTTTCAGGCGGCCATTGGCCGCCTCGCGGATGGCGGCATTGACCTCCTCGGCCGTGGTGGATTTTTTGGCCACGAATTTCAGATCGATCATGGACACGTTCGGGGTCGGGACCCGCACGGCGGAACCGTCCAGCTTGCCGGCCAGTTCCGGCAGCACCAGACCCACGGCTTTGGCCGCACCGGTGGAGGTCGGAATCATGCTGAGGCCGGCGGCACGGGCGCGCCGCGGATCTTTGTGCAGCGTATCAAGCACCGGCTGATCCCCGGTATAGGCATGCACCGTGGTCATATAGCCTTTTTCAATGCCCACGGTTTCATTGAGCACCTGGGCCACAGGCGCCAGGCAGTTGGTGGTGCAGGAGGCATTGGAGACAATGGTGTGGCCGGCTTCCAGCTTGTCATGGTTGACGCCGTAAACAACGGTCAGATCTACTTCGGTGCCAGGCGCGGAAATCAGCACTTTTTTGGCGCCGGCGTCCAGATGGGCCTTGGCTTTGTCGCGATGGGTGAAGATGCCGGTGCACTCATAAACGATGTCCACACCCAGTTCACCCCAAGGCAGATTGGCCGGATCGCGTTCCGCGGTGACCTTGATCGGCCCCCGGCCAAGATTGATGCTGTCACCTTCCACCTTGATGTCAAAGGGGAAGGGGCCGTGCACGGAATCCCGTTTCAGAAGGTAGGCATTCATGTCAACATCGCCCAAATCGTTGATGCCGACCACTTCGATGTCTTCCCGACCTGATTCGTAAATCGCGCGCAGGGCCAGGCGGCCGATACGTCCAAAACCGTTGATTGCTACACGTGTTGCCATGAGGTGTATCTCCAGTTGATAGATTTTGCTGTTTTCTTGTTCTTACGCGTTTTTAACGGCATTGACAATGGCGTCAACCGTCATGCCGTAATGCGCAAACAGGTCTTTCGCCGGGGCGGAGGCGCCGAAACGATCAATACCAATAATGATGCCCTTGCGGCCCACATACCGTTCCCATCCAAAAGTGGCGCCCGCTTCCACAACAACATTGGTGGGGGTGTTGCCGAGGACATGGGATTTATAGGCATCGTCCTGTTCCTCGAAACGTTCGAGACACGGCATGGACACCACGCGGGTCGGGATGCCGGCCTGTTGCAGCTCGCTTCGCGCTTTGACGGCCAGCTCGACTTCGGAGCCGGTGGCGATCAAGGTGGCCTGGGCCTCACCGTCTGCCTCATGCAGCACATAACCGCCTTTGGCGGACAGGTTTTCATCCGTATGGCTGAGGCGGACCTGTTCCAGCCCCTGACGGGTCAGCACCAAAATACTCGGCCGGTCCTTGTCTTCCAGGGCCGCAAGCCAGCATTCGGCGGTCTCCACCGCGTCCGCAGGCCGGTAGACGGCCAGATTGGGCATGGCGCGCAAGCTTGCCAGATGTTCAATCGGCTGATGGGTCGGACCGTCCTCGCCCAGACCGATACTGTCATGGGTCATCACATAAATCACCCGCTGTTCCATCAGGGCGGACAGACGAATGGCCGGGCGGCAATAATCGGTAAAGACCAGGAAAGTGCCGCCGTAAGGGACATATTCCCCATGCAGCGCCAGGCCGTTCATGCAGGCTGCCATGCCAAACTCGCGCACCCCGTAATGGATGTAGCGGCCGGAGAAGTCATCGCGGGTGACGACAGTCATATCAGCGGTTTTGGTGTTGTTGGAGCCGGTAAGGTCGGCAGACCCGCCAATGGTTTCCTGCATCAGCGGATTGATGACATTGAGCGCCATTTCGGACGCCTTGCGGGTGGCGACTTTTTTCGGTTCGGCCACAAGCTGTTTCTTGTAATCGGCAATGGCGGCTTCGAGACCTTCGGGCAGATCCCGGTTCAGGCGCCGTTCAAAATCGGCCTTAAGGCCGGCGTCGAGGGCCTCATACTGTTCTTTCCAGGCGGCCACCGTGGCCTTGTGGCGGGCGCTGACAGCGCGCCAGGCCTGAAGAATATCTTCCGGAATCTCAAAAGGCGCATGGGGCCAGCCGAGGAATTCCCGGGCGGCTGCCACTTCCGCCTCGCCCAAAGCCGCGCCGTGGGTGGCGGCCGTTCCCTGCTTGTTGGGCGCGCCATAGCCAATGGTGGTGCGGCAGGCAATCAGCGATGGCCGTTCATCCTGTTGTGCGGCTTCAATGGCGGCGGCAATCTCATCCGGATTATGGCCGTCCACGGCAATGGTATGCCAGTTATGGGCGGCGAAACGCGCCATCTGGTCATCGCTGACGGTCATGTCGGTGCTGCCGTCAATACAGATTCTGTTGTCGTCCCACAGCACAATCAGCTTGCCGAGCTTGAGATGGCCGGCAAGGGAAAGGGCTTCGTGGCTGACACCTTCCATCAGGCAGCCGTCCCCGGCCAGCACATAGGTATAATGATCAATAATATTTCCCATGCGGGCGGCGCTCAGGCGTTCGGCCAGCGCCATGCCAACGGAAGTTGCCAGTCCCTGGCCCAGCGGTCCGGTGGTCATTTCCACGCCCGGAATTTCCACATATTCCGGATGGCCGGCACAGGGGCTATGCAACTGGCGGAAGTTTTTGATGTCCTCCAGGGTCGGGCTGTCATAGCCGGTGAGGTAAAGGAGGGAATAGATCAGCATGGAGCCGTGACCGGCGGACAGCACAAACCGGTCGCGATCGGGCCATTCCGGCCAGGCTGGGTCAAATTTCAGATATTGGGTAAAAAGAACTGTCGCCACATCCGCCATTCCCATGGGCATGCCCGGATGACCTGAATTTGCCGCCTGCACCGCATCCATGCTGAGCGCACGGATGGCATTGGCCATATCGCCATGTGATACTGTCATATTCCTCTTGCCGATCTGTATGTTCAATGGACATGTCGGGTGAGCCAGCACACGACATGCAAAACTACACGTTAATCGCGCGCACAATGGACAAAACCCGTCGTTGCGTCAACATTTTCTGACAATTAAAACAGATTCAGTGCCTTAATCCTTATGGTGGGGCGGGCAGAAATGGGACGGATTGTCGGACGGGATTCGTTTTCGGTGGATTTTCCGGGGGAAATGGCGTTAGAGTGAATTGAGCCAACCTATGCACAATTCACTCTAGGCTATATGCCATAGGCATATCCGGCCCCGTGCGCGGACGGATCAGGGGGAAGAACATGACGCAAAACAAAAAAGAGACTACAGAAGAAAACGGAATTGCCGCCCTTGAGGAAGCGTTGGAAGCAGCGCTGGTCCGGTTGGAACGGGCGGCGCTTGACCTTAAGGGGCGGGCCCGTAAGGTAGGCCCGGATCAGGCGGCTGCTGGCGATGAACAGGCCGAATATCTGGCCCGGCTTGAAGCGGAAAACCGCACCTTGCTCAGGACACTGGACAAGCTCCGGGAAGAATATGAAACGCTTGAGGGGGAGCATGAAAAACTCCGGGACTATGTCAGGGAACTGGAAAACCGGACCGAATCGGCAGATCGGGACCTGGAGGCCGTGATTGACCGGCTGGACCGGATCATGGCGGACGAACGACTGCACTGAGACTCCGGCTCTGAAGAGACCCCGGGGAGAACGCGGGTGTTAATGGCATCTGCTCCACAACATCAGCTTTCAGGAAACAGAAAACATCATGGCCGAAATTACCGTCACCTTTAACAATCAGTCCTATCACCTTGCCTGTCGCGACGGCGAAGAGGAGCGTCTGGCCCAGCTCGCCGCCTATGTGGATGAAAAGGCACAGCAACTGAAAGACCGGCTTCCGCTGATTACCGATACCCGTTTGTTACTGATGACCTCTATTCTGATTGCCGATGAACTGTTTGAACTTCGTAATGGAGCGGGCGTTGCGACAGAGGGGGAGACACCGTCCGGAATTCCTCTTTCCACGAGGGATGCGCCGGAATATGAACGCCTTCTGGAGACAGCCGTCAAAAGGGTTGAAACCCTCGCCCGTTCCTTGGAGAACGAATGAGGTTTTCGCTTTTTCCCGGCCTGAAAGAGCTTCTGGGGCGGAACGATATCCACAAGGATACACACAATGATATCCACAGGAATATTCGCGCGGATATTCATGCGGATATTTATGGGCTCGGGGTTCGGCGCCGGTCAACCTATTTACAATTCACTCTATAATTCTTGCACAGAATAAGTCTCTCATAAAACGGCTGTTGGGTGTGTCGCCCGGTCAGGGCGAGGGGGCTTTTTGTGTTCTTAGGGGATGCATATATTGAATATTTCGTAAATAAATAACAATTTTTTTGCAGTAAAAGTCAATTAAGTTTGACTAATATAAAAATATGCGTAAATTATGTAGCAGTAAATAAGGGGTGTCGAAGTGTAAGGGGTCAGCGAGTTGATCTGGACAGTTAACGTAATGTGACGAAAGGGGGCGGAAGATGAGTGTTGTGGAAGAAAAGGCTGTCGAAAATAGAGTTTCCTTTGATCCGCATTCGGAAGAATTCCTGAAGAATCCGTATCCGGCGTATAAGGAGTTGCGGGAAAAGGCGCCGGTGGCCTATTGGCGAGAAGGCCGGGCCTGGCTGATGTCGGATTATGAGGATGTGGTTCGCATTCAGTCGGACAGCCGTTTTTCCATCAATCTGGCCGACTGGAAATATTACGATCCGGGGGAGGTCGGGGAAAACAAGGAATGGGATGACCTGAAAAGCAACGATCTTCTGGCGCTGAGCGGTCTTGACCATAACCGGGTCCGGCGTTTGATCATGCCCAGTTTCCAGAGGGGGCCCCTTCAGAAATACAAAACCATTATCGAAAACATCGTGGCTCAAAAAATAGACACTCTCAGGGATAGGGAGGTTTTCGATGTGGTGCATGATTTTGCTTATGATATTCCCGTCCAGGTCATGCAGGGCCTGTTGGGCATTCCCTTCCACCTGCATCGGGAATTTCAGCAGTTCGCTGTGGCCTATGTGGAGCTGTTTGATCCGTCTCTGGATTTCCCGCCTGAAGAGGTGGCAGAGAAAAGGCGCCTGATCACCAACGGGGTGAGGCTGGTTCGTGAGGTTATCGAGAGGCAGCGGCGCCAGATTCAGCAGGGGCGCCCGGCAGAGACCATCCTGGAGCATCTGATCCTGGCCTGTGACCAGGAGGATCGTCTCAGCGATGATGAGCTGGTGGCGCTGGTGGGGATGGTGATGGCCGGGGGCTCGGAAAGCACAATCTATCTGATCTGCAATGCTGTGCTCAATCTGATGCGTTTCCCGCAGCAACGCCAGATTCTCGAAGAGCGGCCGGAGCTTTGGGATAACGCCATTATGGAAGTGCTGAGATATGACTTCTTTATGAAAATGGGAGTTCCCCGCTACGCGCTGGAAGATGTGGAATGGAAGGGCTGTCGGATCGGCAAGGGAGAAATGGTTTATCCCATTTCTGCGGCCGCGCAGTTCTGCCCGGAGGTGTTTCCCCGTCCCGATGTCTTCGATGTGACCCGCGATACGTCCAAGGTGATTGCCTTCGGACGCAGCAAACATATTTGTGTGGGGCAGTTCCTTGCCATTATGGAAAGCCGGATTGCCGTGTCCATGTTGTTTGAACATTTTCCAGATCTGACCCTGGTTTCCGAACCGGTTTATGACGAACACAACAAAGTGTTACGAGCCCTGAAGCGTTTTCTTGTGCACAAACAGGGAGGGGACTCATGAAATTTTTTCCGAACAAAAGCGCTGGGGTGAGTTCCGCATGACGGTGCCAGCAAACCAGCCTTCTATGACGGCCCTTGTGGTGGGCGGCTCCGGGATGGCGGGCAGCGCTATTTTACGGGAACTTGCGGGCAAGGCAACGGTTCAGCCGCTGGCACTCGCGCGGCGCCCATTTACGCCGCCTTCTGCATCGGTCAGGATTATAAATGCCGATATTCAGGACAGCGGCGGGTTGCGTCAGGCCCTGGAAGGCTACCGTGTGACCCATTTGTTTTATGCGGCGCATATTCCGGTCACGGCGGCCATGGGAGGGAAATTTCCCATAAATCCTGAAGCGTTTCGGCGGCTGTTGCGCCGCTATGCGGGGCGGCGGGAAATTTCCGAAGCCATTCTGCATAAACTGGCCGCGCTGACATTCACCCACGATCCCGAAAAGCGCAATCTGGCGGCTTTCCGCAATGTTCTTATGGTGTTAAGAGAAGAGCCGCACGATCTGAAACATGTGACGTTGGTGACGGGGACCCGTTATTACGGCATTCAGGCAGGACCGGTATTCAATCCTCACTGGAAGCTTCCCATTAGGGAAACAGATCGACGGTTTGAAGTCTCCAACTGGTATTTTGACGTTGAGGATGAGTTGAAGGCTTCCGGGGTGGCCTGGAATATTTTGCGCCCGACCTATCTGGTGGGGCAGAATGAATATTCGTTCCAAAATCTGGTCCTTGCGTTGTCCTGTTATGCCCAGGCCTGTCGGCGGATGGGGGTGCCGCTGCTGTTCCCCGGCGGGCGGGAGATTTTTTCCCGGTTGTGGGAGGTGACCAGCACGGATCTGCTGGCCAAAATGGCCTGGTGGGTGGCTTCTCATGCGGGATGTCAGGAAAATGACGAAGATGGGGCAGCATCCCCAGTTGTGAACCAGAGCTTTACAGCCGCCAATGGCGACCCTTTTACCTGGCAGGAATTATGGCCACGTCTGGCGCAACATTATGATTTGGCCTGGCAGGTGCCGGAGCAGGCCGTGAGCGCCGAGCGGTTTATTCTGGAGCAAGTGCGCGGGCGGGGACTGCCGATAGAAGAGATGCTGGTATACCATCTGCGCTTCATAGACATGGCGATGATTTGCAACTGGGATGTCTGTTATTCAATGGCCAAAGCCCGACAGGCCGGCTTTCATTACGCGGTGGATACCTTGAACCTGTTTGATGAGCTATGGCGCGCGGATGCAGATCATCCGGTGACACAGGCCGTTGCGAGACAGGAAGGCTCCGGATGACAGGCTGATGGTTCTGTTGTCGGGGCGCGTCCATTTTCACCTTAATCAGGGAGAGGGTGATGCTCCCCTTTGTTCATGACCGTATCAGTCCTCCACAGATCGTGGCATCGGAAGACGCTATTCCGTGGGCGGCCTCGTATGATGTGGTGGTCGTGGGGTTTGGCGGCGCCGGAGTGGTGGCAGCTCTTGAGGCGCTGGATAAAGGGGCACAGGTGGCGCTCGTGGAGCGGTTTGAGCCGGGCGGTGCAACGGCCATAAGCGGCAATGTGGTCTATGCTGGTGGGGGCACCAGGTATCAACGGCAGAACAATATCTTCGACAGTCCTGAAAATATGTTTGCTTATCTGAAGCAAGAAGTGGGGGAGGTGGTCACGGACCATACGCTGCGGGCTTTTTGTGAGGGGAGTGCGGGCATGATTGACTGGCTGGAGCGGCAGGGTGTGACCTTTGGAGGGGCGTATTTCCCTGGGAAGACCGCCTTGCCTCCGGGGCTTTATTCTCTGTATCATTCCGGTAATGAATTGGGTCTGCGTTTTCGTGATCAGGCGAAGCCCGCTCCCCGCGGGCATCGGGCCCGTCATCCCCGGAAAAGACGGTCGCCGTCTTCCGGTCGCCCGGATCTGTTTGCGCCCTTGAAACGGGCGGCCCTGGACAAAGGGGCTGTGCCGTATCTGCTGTGTGAAGTGGTCCGTTTGCTACAGGACGTATCGGGGCGGGTGATCGGGGTGGAAATGCTGCGCCTGCCGCCGAAGAGCAATGCAGCCCGTCGTTTTTGTCGATATATGCGCCGGGCGCGGGCGTGTCATTTGTCCCGGCCGGACAAGGCCCGGGCGGCACGACAAAAGGCGCTTGAGATCGAAGCCGGTGCGCCACGGGAAAGGGTTTTTCTAAAGGCCCGCAAAGCTGTGATTCTGGCAACGGGCGGGTTTGTGTTTAATCGCGACATGATGGCACACTATGCGCCGTCTTATGCCCGGGGGTTTCCCCTTGGAACCGCAGGATGTAACGGTAGCGGCATTGCGCTGGGACAATCGGTTGGCGGGGCGACAGCCCATATGCAGCGTGTTTCGGCCTGGCGGTTTATTAATCCGCCGCAAAACTGGATTCGGGGCGTGTTGGTCGATGGCGACGGTCGGCGCCTGGACGATGAATCGCAATATGGCGGCACGCTTGGGGAGGCAATTTGTGAAAAGGGGCAGGGGCGCGGTTATTTGATCCTGGATGCGGATTTGGTTCGGGCGACCTGGCGCGAGCTGTGGCATATACGAAATCTTCTGGGGCGGAGGATGACGGGTCTGCAATGGCTGCTTGGGGTCGTCAATATGATGTTTAATTGTCAGAAAGCCGCTGACCTGGCCGGATTGGCGGGGAAGCTTGGGATACCGGCAGCGGCGCTTCAGGCAACGGTGGATGAGTATAATCAGGCGGTTCTCAAGGGGGAAGATGACCTTTACCGCAAAGACCCGGCGCATATGGCCCGGTTGCAAGCACCTCCCTATTATGCCCTGGACATGTCCATCACAAGTTCGGTCTATCCGATGGCGACGCTGACGCTTGGCGGCCTGGTGGTGGCAGAGGAAAGCGGGCTGGTGCTGCGCGAGGATGGCCGGCCCGTGCGGGGGCTTTATGCCGTCGGGCGGGCGGCAGTGGGGATTTGTTCCCGTTCTTATGTGTCCGGCCTGTCTCTGGCGGATTGTGTTTTTTCAGGTCGCCGGGCGGCCCGGCATGCGGTGGGTGCCGGTCACGGGAATATTCCTTAACAGGGGAGGCTGAAAGGCCCCCGGCACCAACTGTGCCGGGGTAAGTTGCGTTTGAGGCTGTGGGAAGACGTGCCCAAAGCGGTGACAAACGTGTCAAGGGTCCCCAGAATCCTGAAGAATAGAGTGAATTATGAATGGGTCAATCTATGCACAATTCACTCTGAATGCCACAGGCGACTATATGCCGAAGGCCCGGCGTTCTTCGGTCGGATCCGGCAGATTGGTGGGATTCCGCCTGCCGTTGACCTTTTCTTGGAAGGTTGCGGCCATGGCGCGGGGATTATAAAACTGTTTGTACCAGAGGCGTCCTTTGGCGAAGGGGCCGTCGGTGACGATTTGAAGAATATTCAGTGCTGGGCGTTTGTTTTTCCAGACCTCAAAGTCCTGGGCGAAAGCGGCCAGGGCGTTGGCCTGCACGTCACGGGCGGCGGCAATGTCCTGTTCCGTCGGCGGGGTGTTGGCGGCCTTGTACAGGGTGGCGTGCCAGACCTGAACCTTACCGTCTTCCACCGGCGTATTGGCAATGAACTCATAAATCAGCTTGTCCCCGAATTGTTGTTTGGACAACAAAATACCGGGGCCAGTGTACCATGTGCTGGTCATGAGCATAGTCTGATAGCCTTTGTGAACGCCGCCCTGGCGTTGAATATAGACATGGTCCCTGAATTCATTTTCAAAATATTCGCTGGGCGCGCCGTGGGTGGGGCCCAAATGATGGGCGTCGGCCATGTTGTCGATGATTTCCTGGGGATGCACGTCGAGCGTTCCCAAGTGGTCCAGTTTCCAGCGTACCCAGGCCGGGTCGTTCCATTCTTCTAGGACGGGCGGGTCGTAATCCGGTTCGCCGCCTTCGGGGTCATGCCAGGTGACGATGCAGCCCATGACTTCCCTGACGGGATAAGAACGGATGTTGGCGGCAGTGGGGCAGCGTCCCTCAAAATAGGGGATTTCCTCGCACCTGCCATCAGGGCCAAACCGCCAGCCGTGATAGGGGCACCGGATGGAATCGCCTTCGATTTGTTCCCCGGTGCGGACGATAGAGGTGCTGGTGCTGGCCGCAAGATGGGTGCCCATATGGGAACAATAGGCATCCAGCAGAACCGGCCGCCCGCTCTTGCCGCGATACAGGGCAAAATCCTTGCCGAAAAAACGCACGGCTTTGGGGCCGTTGTCCAGTTCGCAGGATTCGGCAATCACAAACCAGCCCCGCGGATAGGTGAATTCTCCCAGATTGTAATCTTTGGTTTGAGCCAAGATATGTCTCCCAAAATTGTTTTTAATCTATGGTGATGTGGCGCCCTGAAGATTATGGTATTTTATGGATGTTTTGTGAAAACTACAATAAAACAGCAAAAATATCAATGAATAATTACTAATATTGAAAATTATATTAATATATTTTTGCTTTTTTCGTAGTTTTCTTTTTTGTGGTTCGTGAGGGCGGGCTGATGGTTGCGGGGCTGTTAGCCCGCCCTCCTCAGCCGGCTGTGTCTTTGTCGGTTGTTTTTAGGGGCTGTCCCGTCAGAACAAGATGGACCGGCGGTTCGCCGCCGCCCGCAACTTCCAGTGCCGCACCACTGATATATGAGGCGGCGCGGGAGGCCAGGAACAGGCAGGCTTCGGCGATGTCGTCGGGCCGGCCCAAACGCTTGAGCGGCAGGGCGCGGGCGATGGCTTCCGGTCCGTGTGTGCCGGTGTAATGGTCGTCGGCGGCATCGGTCTGAATAAGGCCGGCCACCACGGCGTTAAGGCGCACATCCGGCCCCCATTCCTGGGCCAGAGAGCGGGTGAGGCTGATCAGGCCGGCCTTGGCCGCGCCGTAGGCAGCGGTGCCGGGTGAGGGGCGGATGCCGGATACACTAGCGATATTGATAATGCTGCCGGTGCCTGCAGTGGCCCTGATGGCGGCATAGGCTTTTTGGCTAAAGATCAGGGGCGCAATCAGGTTAAGCCGGATGATCGAGTCCGAAAAGCGCGGCGAAGCTGTGGCGGCGCAGGTTTCCGGGCTTCCGCCGGCGTTGTTGATCAAAATGTCCAGCCGGCCGGATTCTTCCAAGGCCGTGTCGATGACCTGCTGGATCTGTTCCGGATCACGGATGTCGGCGGGGATGAAGGCGGCCCGGTTGTTTTCGTAAGTGGGCAGGTCGTCGGGGGTGGATCTGCTGCAGACATAGACCCGGGCGCCTTGCTGTAAAAAGCGCCGGGCGATGCAACGGCCAATGCCTTTGGTTCCACCGGTGACAATTACGGTTTTTTTCTGAAATTCTGTCACGTGAGTGCTCCCTTCACGGTGCGATGATTTAAAACTTAACATTACGCATATAATGTGTCATAACCGATAATAAATGTCCATAAGCGTAATTAAGGTTATAAAAAATGCGCAAAATTGAAAATACGGTAACCATTCCTGGGATGTTGTGTGAGGCGGTCCGGCGCTGGGCGGCGGTTCCTGCTGTCTGCGATGGGCAGATCCGGATGACTTATTCCGGTTTGATGGACCGGGTCGAGCGGCTTGGGCGGGCCATGCTGGCGGCGGGGCTTGAAAAAGGGGAGCGGTTCGCGATCTGGGCGCCTAATTGTGCGGAATGGATTGTGGCGGCGCTGGCCGGGCAGATGGCTGGCGGCGTGCTGGTGCCTCTGAATACGCGCTATAAGGGGGCAGAGGCTGCGGAAATCCTGCGTCGCGCCAATGTGCGAATCCTGTTTACGGTGTCAGGATTTCTGGGATGTGATTACCCGACGTTGCTGGCGGATGAGGACATGCCGGACCTGAATATGGTCGTTACCTTGCGGGGGCGGTCGGCGCGGGCTCTGCCGCTGGCGGAATTTGAGGCAATGGGGTCTGGCGTCACGGCGGCAGATTTGTGGACGCGCCTGGCGGCACTGGATGAGGGGGATGTCTCGGATATTATATTTACTTCGGGCACAACGGGCGCTCCCAAGGGGGTTATGACCTGTCACGGCCAGAATGTCCGGGTCTTCCGGAGCTGGAGCGCGGCGGTGGGATTGCGGCTGGGAGACCGTTATCTTGTGGTGAATCCGTTTTTTCACAGCTTTGGCTACAAGGCCGGCTGGCTGGCCTGCCTGTTGACCGGGGCGACGGTGTATCCGCTGGCCAAATTCGATACAGCTGAAGTTTTTGAGATCATCTCCCGGGCGCGCATTACAGTGTTCCCGGGGCCGCCGACGGTTTTTCAGTCGCTCCTGGAACATGGGGCGCGCGGGGCATATGATCTGTCGTCGCTGCGGGTGTCCATTACGGGCGCGGCGGTGGTGCCGGTGGAATTGGTGCGCCGCATGCGCGAGGACCTCGGATTTGCGGATGTGTTGACGGGGTATGGCCTGACGGAAGCCTGCGGTGTGGTGAGCTTGTGTGAGCGGGGCGATAGTTTGGAGACGGTGTCGGCCACGGCGGGACGTCCCATAAAGGGAGTGGAAGTTTGTATCCGTGATGCGGCGGGATGCCGGGTTTCGCCGGGGGAAGCGGGGGAAATTCTGGTGCGTGGATACAATGTGATGCGGGGCTATCTGCATGATGCGGCGGCAACCCGGGAGGCGATCGACGAAGAGGGGTGGTTGCACACCGGGGACATCGGGGTCATGAATGAGCAAGGATACATCACCATCACTGACCGTAAAAAGGATATGTATATCACCGGTGGCTTTAACTGTTTCCCGGCGGAAATTGAAACTATTCTGCGCCGGCATCCGGAAATCGCTGATGTGGCCGTGAAGGGGGTGGCGGACCAGCGGCTGGGCGAAGTGGGGCATGCTTATATTATTCCAGCGACAGGCGCAGATTTAAATGCTGCGCAAGTAATGGAATGGGCCAGAAAAAACATGGCTAATTATAAGGTGCCACGTTATGTTACTTTCGTAAACGACTTTCCCAGAAATGCATCGGGCAAAGTGGAAAAATATAAACTGGTCTGAATAGGAAGGGATCAAGGTGGTGAGCGCAGATTATTCGCGTATTGCACTGGACGGCCTGCCGGGTCTGGATGAATTGGATAAGAAAATTGTGATGTTGCTGCGGGAGGATGGGCGAATGCCTGTGCAGGAAATCGCCGAACGCAGCGGCGCGACGCCGGCCACAGTGCGGGCCCGCATGACAAAAATGGAAGAGGCCGGCATGCTGCGTGTGGTGGCGGTGACCGACTTTGCCGCCGCGGGGTTCGAGCTGCTTCTGGCGATCGGCATTGTGGTGGATAGTCGTCCGGCCCGCGATATTGCCAATGAACTGGCGCAGTTGGAGGATGTTTTTTCCGTCACCCTGACCACAGGGGAATATGATATCGAGATTTTGGTGGCGGCAAAGAATTTTTCGGACCTGTCCACGTTCTTGCAGGACAAGGTGGCCGCGATCCCCGGTATAGCAAAACTGTCTCCGGGGCTGGCTATGGATGTGTTGAAATATCAATCTGAATGGACTCCGGAATTATGAAAAAACATGAAATAGATGATGTCGACAGACTGATCTTGGAGCATTTGTCCCGGGATGCCCGGATGAGTAATCGGGAAATCGCTTCGCATATCGGGGTAACAGAAGGCACGGTGCGCGGGCGGATCAAGCAGTTGCAGAAAGCTAAAATTATCAAGATCACCGCTGTCACCAGCACCCCGGACACCCAGAATTATCTGATGGCCTATATGGGCATACGCGCGGACCTGAACCGGCTGAAGGAAGTGGCCCGGGAGGTGGCCGATTTCGATTTTGTGCGTTTTGCGGCCACTATGCTGGGCCGTTATGACATTCTGGCCTTTGTGGTGGTCTCTTCGGGCCGGGAACTGCTGGATGTGGTCAATGACCAGGTGATGCGGGTCGAGGGGGTGCGGCATGTGGAAACGACTCTGGCAGTGCACTCCGTAAAATACGATTATCGCTGGGGGAGGATAGTCGAAAAAAGTTAGGAGTTATTTCACTATAAAAGCAACAACAAAACCAATAAAGAACTAAAAACGTAAAAAATAAACTAATAAATTACGAATTTAGTTTACAATCCTCTCCCGTTTATGGCATAACAATTTTGTCTAAACGGGAGAGATCATAATGAACGACTATGCGGAAGCGATCACGGGGGGCGACTATGAGGGCATAAATATTGCCCCCTATCTTGATGGTATTGAGGAGCGGGGCGAAGAAGGTCGTCGGGTGCGGCGGTTGTCGGCGCAGACCATGGCGGATTTGAAGGCCGCCGGATTTATCCGCTCGTTGTTGCCCAAAAATCATGGGGGACTTGCCGTTTCACCGCAGGCGTTTTTTAGGGCACAGATGGAAATTGCCGAGCGGGATATGAGCGCGGCCTGGGTTGGCGGCGTTGTCGCAGTGCACGCCTTTCAGCTGGCGCTGATGTCCCGCCAGGCGCGGGATGAGGTTTATGCCGCCGGGCCGGATGTTTGTATCAGCAGTTCCTACAATCCCGTCGGGGCAAAGGTGGAGCCTTGCGATGGCGGATTTATGCTGTCTGGCCGCTGGGGCTGGAGTTCCGGGGCCGATCATTGTAGTTGGGCGCTGCTGGGGGGAATCGTAAAAGGCGAAGGTTATCGGACTTTTCTGGTGCCGGGGGCGGACTATCGTATTGAGGATACCTGGTTTGCCATGGGGCTACAGGGGACGGGCTCCAACGATATTGTTATTGAAGAACCGGTGTTTGTGCCGGACTATCGAACCCATAAGCGCATCGACGGTTTTCTTGCCCGGCATGAGCAGGACGATCCCATCTACAGTATTCCCTGGGCGCAGTTTTTTGTACGTGTGGTGTCCACGCCGGCCATTGGGGCGGCCCGGCGCGCGCTTCGGCTGTTTCGGGATAATGCCGCCAGCAGCAGTACCGATCCGACCAAATTACAGACTGACCCGGACATCACCCGCCGGGTTGCGGAAGCCGCCAATATCATTGATGAGACAGAGCTTGTTCTGTTCCGTAATTTTGACGCCATGATGGACTGTGTTTCCGCCGGGCGGGAAATTCCCATGATCGACCGGGTGAAATATCGTTACCAGGCAAGCTTGGTGATCGAAAAAATGATCAAGGTGGTGGACATGTTGTTTGATGTGGCAGGGGGGCGCAGCGTCTTTACAGGGGCGCCGATCCAGAACATCTGGCACGATATTCATATCGCCCGCGCCCATGTGGCCAACAATCCCGTGGGATTTGCCCGTAATTACGGGGGGATGTATCTGGGGGCCGAAAACCAGGATCAGTTCGTCTGAGCGCGAAAGCTGACTTTCATCTTGACAGAACGGGACACGACAATGCGCGACAGAAACGGAGCGCCGCCGCGCGGCGCGTTTGTCAGGGCCGGAGAATACCGGCTGCATTATCATGAGAGGGGCAAGGGGCCAGCAGTTGTTTTTGTGCATGGCAGCGGTCCCGGGGCCAGCGGCTACAGCAACTTCAAGTTGAATATAGAAGCCTTTGCTGCAGCCGGTTATCGGGTGATCGTGCCGGATATGATCGGTTTTGGCTATAGCGACAAGCCGGAGGGCATTGATTATACCCTGGATTTTTTTGCGCAAACACTAAAACAGGCGCTGGAGGCGCTGGGGGTGAGGCGATGCGCGCTGGTGGGCAATTCGCTGGGCGGGGCCGTCAGCCTCAAGATCGCGCTGGATCACCCGGAATTTGTGGAGCGGATGGTGATGATGGCCCCCGGGGGGGTCGAGGATCTGGAAACGTATCTGGCCATGCCCGGCATGAAAAACATGATTGCCCGTTTCGTGGCGGGGGGCATGGACAGGGCGGCCTTGCGGGAGGTGCTTCAGACACTGACTTACGATCCGTCGGTTGTCACGCCGGAGCTGGTCGAGGAGCGGTTTGTCATTCTCCAGACCCAGCCCCGCGATGTGCTTTCGCGCATGAAGATTCCCAATCTTGCCCCGCGTCTGGGGGAGATTGCCTGTCCGGTTCTGGTGTTCTGGGGACGGGAAGATGGCTTCTGTCCCGTTTCCGGCGCAGAAAAATTCCGCACCCAATGTGCCAGGTGCCGTTGTGAGATTGTTCCCGACTGTGGTCATTGGGTCATGATGGAACATGCGGACATGTTCAACCGGGCCTGTCTGAATTTTCTCAAAGAGGGGGAGTGAAGATGTTGACGCAGGAAACCTGCCGTCATCTGGGGCGGGAGCTGTTCTTGGCGATGGAGACGCGCCAACCCGTGCCAGCCCTGACGGACCGGCTGCCGGGCATGGACCTTGGGGATGCCTATGCCATCTCTCGGGCGTTTCTGGATCAGCGGCTTCAGGGAAATGGGGAACGGGTTATTGGCAAGAAGATTGGTGTGACCAGTCAGGCCGTTCAGGACATGTTGGGGGTTTTTGAACCGGATTTTGGATTTTTGACGGACGCCATGCTCATCAGGAATGCAAGCGTGGAGACCGGGCGGTTGATTCAGCCCCGGGCGGAAGCCGAACTGGCCTTTGTGTTGAAGCAGGATCTGCAGGGGCCGGGCGTGACGGCGGAGCAGGTCCTGGAAGCGACCGACTATGTCACGCCGTGTTTTGAAATTGTGGATTCTCGTATTGAGGGATGGAAAATCAAAATTCAGGACACGGTGGCCGATAATGCTTCCTGTGGTGTTTTTGTCCTGGGGCAGGACCGGGTTGATCCGCGAAATGTGGATCTGTCGGCCTGTGTGGTGAAGGTGCATAAAAACGGCCGGTTCCTGAGCGAGGGACGCGGTGCGGCGGTTCAGGGGGCGCCACAAAATGCTGTGGCCTGGCTTGCCAATACGTTGGGGGCGTTCGGTATTCCCTTCAAGGCGGGAGAAATCATTTTGTCGGGGTCTCTGGTGCCGCTGGAGCCGGTGGAGCCTGGCGATGTTTTGCATATGAGTGTGCCCGGGATCGGGGAGGCAAAAGTTCAATTCAAGTGAGGAAAATCATGCCGAAGACAAAATGTGCCATTATCGGATCGGGCAATATCGGCACGGATCTGATGATCAAGATCCGCGAAACTTCCGCCCATCTCGAACTTGCTGTTGTGATCGGGATTGATCCGGAGTCAGAGGGCCTGGCGCGGGCGCGGTCGCTGGGTATTGCCACAAGTCATGACGGCATTGACGGCGCCCGGATGTTGCCGGAATGGCAGGAGGTGCGGATCGTATTTGACGCCACGTCCGCCAAAGCGCACGCCTATCATAACGACATCTGCCGCATGGATGGCAAATATATGGTGGATCTCACTCCTGCGGCCATTGGTCCTTATTGCGTGCCAGTGGTGAATATGGAGGATCACCTGGATCAGCAGAATGTGAATATGGTGACCTGTGGGGGGCAGGCCACGATTCCCATGGTGTATGCCGTCCGGCGGGTTTCGCAAGCTCTACCTTATGCGGAAATTGTTGCTTCGGTTTCCTCACGTTCGGCCGGGCCCGGCACGCGGGCTAATCTGGATGAATTTACTCGGACTACAAAAAAAGGGGTTGAGGTCATCGGCGGCGCCAAGCGCGGCAAGGCTATCATTATTCTTAATCCGGCGGAACCGCCCATGATCATGCGGGATACGGTCTATACCCTTTCCGAAGGTGCCGAGGAGACGGAAATCGCGGAGTCTGTTGCGGCTATGGTGCAGGAGGTTCAGGCATATGTGCCGGGCTACCGGCTGAAGCAGGAGGTGCAGTTTGAGCGGTTCGGGCATAACAGCCCGCTGAACATACCGGGATATGGGATGTTTTCGGGGGTGAAGACGTCCATTTTCCTCGAAGTGGAGGGGGCCGGCCACTATCTGCCGCCCTATGCGGGCAATCTGGACATTATGACGTCTGCCGGCCTGGCGACGGCGGAGCGTCTGGCCATCAAACATTTCGGAGCAGCAGCATGACGGGCAAACTGAACGATCCTACCCGGGAAAACCTTTATATCCAGGATGTTACATTGCGTGATGGGATGCATGCCATCCGCCATCAATACAGTCTGGACCATGTGCAAGCCATTGCCCGGGCGCTGGATGAGGCAGGGGTGGATGCCATTGAAATCGCTCATGGTGACGGGCTCAATGGCAGCAGTTTCAATTACGGCTTTGGCGCTCATACCGATTGGGAGTGGATCGCCGCCGTGGCGGAGGTGGTTGAGCGGGCGGTTCTGACAACGCTGATCCTGCCGGGCATTGCCACTGTTGAGGAGCTGAAACAGGCATATGAGCTTGGGGTGAGGTCGGTGCGGGTGGCGACCCATTGTACCGAGGCGGATGTGGCCCGCCAACATATCGGTATGGCCCGGGAGCTGGGCATGGATACGGTCGGGTTTCTGATGATGAGTCACATGACTGATCCGCAAACGCTTGCCGACCAGGCCAGGCTCATGGAGTCATACGGGGCCCAATGTGTATATGTCACCGATTCCGGGGGCGCGCTGGATATGGATGGCATCCAGGCGCGGCTGGAGGCGTTTGATGCCGTCTTGAAGCCGGAAACCGAACGCGGAGTACATGCCCATCATAATCTGGCGTTGGGAGTAGCCAATTCCCTGGTGGCGGTTCAAAGTGGGGCGCGACGGGTGGATGCGTCCCTTGCCGCCATGGGGGCGGGAGCGGGCAATGCGCCGCTGGAAGTGTTTGTTGCCGCTGCCAGTCGCAAGGGCTGGCGGCACAATTGTGACCTTTTCAGGTTGATGGATGCGGCCGAAGATCTGGTGCGGCCCCTACAGGACCGGCCGGTGCGGGTGGACCGGGAAACGTTGTCCCTTGGATATGCCGGCGTATATTCCTCTTTTCTACGTCATGCGGAAAGGACCGCGGCGGAATACGGCCTTGATGTGCGGGAAATTCTGGTGGAACTGGGGGCGCGCAAAATGGTCGGCGGACAGGAAGACATGATTGTTGATGTGGCCCTGGATTTGATCAAAAATAAATTAAATTCGTAAAATATATCTCAAAATAATTTGCATAAAGCAATTTAATAATATAAATTATTGTTGAATTCGCATATTGAAGGGAGAGAGTATGTCTGTAGCCAATCTGGGTTATATTATTCTTCGGATGGCGAAACCGGATGACTGGGTGGCGTTTGGCGCCAATATCCTGGGTATGAGGCCCGTGGATCAGCCGGGTCCGGGAGGAGAGCGTTTTCTGCGCATGGATGAGGCGCCGTTCCGTTATATGATTATTCCGGCTGATCAAGAGGGGGCGGGCGATCGGGAGGGGTACGTCGCCGCCGGCTGGGATGCGGGAGATGAGGCTACCTTTGATCTGCTGTGCCGGCGTCTGGAGACGGCAGGTATGCCTGTGACCGAAGGGCAGGCTGATGACGCGACGCTTCGGGCAGTGGAAAGATTCGTCATCACGCAGGATCCGGCCGGCAACCGTTTTGAGCTGTTTTATGGCCGAAAACCGGCGTCGGAGCCATACCGGGCAACGAAATATGTCAAGGAATTTATTACCGGCGAGATGGGGCTGGGGCATCTGGTCCTGCCGGCGCCGGAGATTGAGGCGGTCTCGGCATTTTATTGTGATCTGCTGGGGTTCGGCATCAGCGATGACCTTGTTTTGCCACCGCCCGGAGACGGCTTGCCCAATCAACGAATTCTGTTTCTGCATGCGGACAATCCGCGGCATCACAGTCTGGGCCTGTATAATTTTGATACGCCTTCGGGTGTGGTGCATATCATGGCCGAGGTGGGCACGCTGGATGAAGTCGGGCTGGCCATGGATCGGGCCAAAGAGGCCGGCGTGCCGTTTCTTGCCTCTCTCGGGCGACATTCCAATGACAATATGGTTTCCTTCTATGTGATGGCGCCGGGGGGTATTGGATTTGAATTCGGTTATGATGGGCTGCAGGTTCAGGACTGGTCCGCCTTCACCGCGACACAAAGCACAAGCGGCGATATCTGGGGGCATGACTACCAGTTTCCCCGGGGGGAGGGATGAGACATGGATAAGAGTTTGTCTTTGTCCGAACTGGTCGGTGAATTGCGCGACGGCATGACCATCGGCATTGGCGGTTGGGGCGGCCGGCGCAAACCTATGGCCGTGATCCGGGAAATCCTGCGCAGTGACCTTAAGGATCTGACGATCGTCAGTTACGGCGGGCCGGATGTGGGCCTTTTGGCCAGTGCCGGAAAAATCAGAAAGCTGATTTTCGGGTTTGTTTCGCTGGATGTGTTTCCGCTGGATGCGCATTTTCGCCGCGCGCGTCAGGTCGGAGCGTTCGACGTGATGGAACTGGATGAGGGAATGGTGCAGCTGGGCCTGAAGGCGGCCGCGATGCGTCTGCCGTTTTTGCCGACGCGGGTCGGAGTGGCGACTGATGTGCTGCGATACAATCCGGGGCTTAAATGCATCCGTTCGCCTTATGAAGACAATGAAGAACTTGTGGCCATGCCGGCCTTGAAGCTGGATGCGGCAATTGTGCATGTGAACAAGGCTGATGTGAAAGGCAATTCTTGGATTTACGGACCCGACCCGTTTTTTGACGAATGGTTTTGCCGGGCCGCAGAGCGGGCGTTTCTGACCTGTGAGGAACTGGTGGAGACGGCGGAGTTCGACAGCCCGGAGATGGCCTTGCGCATGCCGATTGAACGCGCGCTGGTGCATGGGGTGTGTGAGGTGCCGTTCGGGGCGCATCCTACCTCCTGTGCGCCCGGCTATGGCATAGATATCGATCATCTGGGGGAATATTCCAAAGCTACGGGGGCGGCATTTGCGGACTATCGTGGCAGTTATATTGATGGGCGGGATGAAGAAAGCTACCGCGCGGCCGTGGGTGGTGCGGGAATGATCCGCCGCTTGCCGTTGCCGGTATTCTGAGGAGAGGTTCATGGACTATAGTCTGGCAGAACTTTGTATATGCGCCGGGGCGGAAGCCTTTCGCGGCGACGGGGAAAAACTTGCCACCCTTATTGGTGTGGTGCCGCGGCTGGCGGGGGGGCTGGCGAAACTGACTTTGGCGCCAGATCTGATGATGACTGATGGCGAGGCTTATCTTGTGTCCGAGCCGGTGCCGCTTGGCCCGCGGGGAGATTATCGCCCGAAAATCGAAGGACTGATGACCTATGAACGGGTCTTTGATATTGTCTATCGCGGTCAGCGGCATTGTTTCGTCGGGCCTGTTCAGGTAGACCGTTTCGGGCAAATGAATATTTCCGCGATCGGGGCATATGATAGGCCCAAGGCGGCCTTGCTCGGCGTGCGGGGTTTTCCCGGCAATAGCATCAATAATATCAATTCCATGTTTGTGCCCAATCATAGTCCACGGGCCTTTGTGGCGGGGGAAGTGGATGTGGTGTGTTCCGTGGGCTACAATCCGGCCCGCTGGCCTGATGGGCGTAAACCGCCTTATCTGGTTCTCCGGCGTATTGTGACGAATTTATGTGTGATGGATTTTCAGGGGCCGGATCATGCCATCCGGGTGGTGTCATTGCATCCGGGCGTCAGTTTTGACGAGGTCCAAGATCAGACCGGGTTTGAGTTGTATAAAGCGCCGGAGTTGGGCCCAACTCCGGCACCCAGCCAAGAGCAGCTGCGCCTGATCCGCGAGGTTCTGGATCCCCATAATCTACGGGCGATGGTGTTTGAAGGTAATCCCGCGGGCGACAGGAGGGCGGCATGAGCGACGAGACCATTCCCCCCGTGGACGCTAAGGCCACTTATGAGACCGACGAACCGGTTTTGTATGAGGTAGAGGGGCCCGTGGCGCGGGTGAGCCTGAACCGCCCGCAATATCACAATGCCCAAAACTCGCAGATGATCTATGCGCTGGATGATGCCTTTCGCCGGGCCACCGATGATGATGCCGTCAAGGTCATTGTGTTGCAGGGAGAAGGAAAACATTTTTCTGCCGGTCATGACATCGGCACGCCAGGCCGGGACTTCCATGCCTCCTTTGAGCGCCGTTTGATGTGGTATGACCATGCCAATAAACCCGGTGCCGAAAAGGCCTTTATCCGGGAGCAGGAGGTTTATCTGGGCATGTGTCGGCGCTGGCGTGACATCCCGAAACCGACCATTGCCCAGGTGCATGGCGCCTGTATTGCCGGCGGGCTGATGCTGGCGTGGATTTGTGATCTGATTGTCGCTTCCGAGGACGCCTATTTTCAGGATCCGGTGGTGCAGATGGGCTTTCCCGGCGTGGAATATTTCGCCCATGCCCATGAGCTCAACCCGCGTCTTGCTAAGGAATTTCTGTTTCTGGGAGAACGCATGCCGGCAGAACGGGCATGGCAGATGGGCATGGTCAACCGGGTCGTGCCGCGTGCGCACCTTGCGGCGACCGTGACGGCCATGGCCCAGGCCATTGCACAACAGCCTCGCCTGGCGCTTCTGTTGGTCAAGCAGGCTGTCAACCACATGGAGGATTTGCAGGGGAAACGCAGCGGCATGGATGCGGTCTTCGCCATGCATCACTTTGCCCATGCCCAGAACCAGCTGACTCGGGGAGATTATATTGCCGGCTTTGATGGCAAGTCCATGGCCCGTTCCAACAAGTCCCGGGCCGGGGAGGGTGAAAGCTGATGAGCCGCGTAAGACATACTCCGCTGACGGCGGAATTGGGATGCGATTATCCCGTTATCCAGACAGCGATGGGCTGGGTTTCCACTTCGGATCTGGTGTTGGCCAGTATTACGTCAGGAGCCTTTGGTTTTCTGGCAGCGGCGGTGATGACGCCGGAAGAGGCCGAAGCGGAAGTCAAACGGATCAAAACCGCCACTGATCGGCCTTTTGGGGTCAATTTTCATGCTTTCCAGCCGGGAGCGGAAAGAATTGTTGACCTGTGTATCGACTATCAGGTCAAAGCCGTGAGCTATGGGCGAGCACCGTCGGCAAAACTGATTGAAAAGCTGAAGGCGGCCGGGATCAAATGTGTACCGACCATCGGTGCTGGTAAACACGCCCGTAAGGCCGTGGAGATGGGGGCGGATATCCTGGTGTGCCAGGGGACCGAAGGCGGCGGCCACACTGGGGCTACCCCTACCTGGTTGTTACTGGCGGAGGTGCTGGACCAGGTGGAGGTGCCGGTGGTGGCCTGCGGCGGTTTCCGGGACGGCCGCGGCCTGGCGGCTGCACTTGTTTTCGGAGCGGCTGGCATTGCCATGGGAACCCGTTTTCTGCTGACGGCGGAAAGCCCTGTGCCGGAAGCCACCAAACAGGCTTATCTGTCGGCCCGGGTGACGGGCATTCCTGTTTCCGAAAAACTGGATGGCCTGCCCCAACGCATGGTGATGAACCAAACTCTGGCCCGCCTGGAACACTCCGGCCCGCTGGCGATGTTGTGTCGGGGGGTGGTCAATGGACTGAAATACCGTTCTCGGACCGGGGCATCGTTTCTGGATCTGCTGTGTACAGCCTGGACCCTGTCGCGCAAAACCGACATGACACTGGGGCAGACGTTGATGGCGGCCAACGCACCCATGCTGATCCAGAAGGCTATGGTGGAAGGGGATCCGGAAAAGGGTATCCTGCCGGCAGGGCAGGTCGCTGGGCTGATCCGGGATCTGCCCTCATGCCGGGAGTTGATCATGACCCTTATCCAGGAGGCCGAAAGCCGTCTGGCATTAATCGGTGAGGATTTGGAACAAGGAAGGAGGCAGGCTCATGCCGGTACGCACGCAGGTTAAGGATAGGATTGCGGAAATCATATTTGATCACCCGCCGGTCAATGCCTTTGACGCGGCGCTGTGGAACAGCCTGCCTGCTCTTATTCGGGAGCTTGGCGAAAGGCCCGATGTACGCTGTCTTTTGATCCGGGCGGAAGGCAAGGGGTTTTGCGCCGGCGTGGACATAAAGGAGTTGCAGGCGGACGCCTCAAGAATTGTCGAAGTCAATAAAGGCAATTTCCTGACCTTTCAGGCAATCCGACAGTGTCAGGTGCCGGTGATTTGTGCGCCTCACGGATTTGTAATTGGGGGAGGAATAGGGATTTGCGGGGCGGCGGACGCGATTATTGCAGCGGAGGATTGTTTCTTTTCCCTGCCGGAAATCGACCGGGGCGCCATGGGCGGGGCGTCGCATTTGCAACGCATCTTGCCGTTGCCTAAGGTGCGCGCGGCGTTTCTGACCGGCGGGCGCATTCCGGTCCGGGAAGCCTATCGGCTGGGCGGCGTGGAAAAGGTGGTGCCCCGGGAAAAGCTGGTGGAAGAGGCGTGGGCTTTTGCCGCGGTTATTGCCGCCAAAAGCCGTACAGCGCTTCGTATTGCCAAGCAGGCCCTCAACGGAATCGAACCTTTTGATGTGGATCGTTCTTATCGTTGGGAGCAGGGGTTTACCTTTGAAATGTATATGCATGCGGATTCCCAGAAGGCGCGAGACGCGTTTGTTGAATCCGGTACGGCCGCGTCATTTGAGGAAGAGGCGTAATGTCGTTTGATTTAACCTATACCGACCGTCAGAAAGCCTTTCGTGCCGAAGTGCGGGCGTGGATGGCGGAAAATGTCCCCGGACAATGTTTGCCTTCTCTGGATACAGCCGAGGGATTCGCGCAGCACCGCGCCTGGGAACGTCGCTTGCATGCCGGCGGCTGGAGCATGGTGACCTGGCCCCGCGATTATGGGGGACGGGGATGTGATTTAATTGAGTGGTTGATTTTTGAAGAGGAATATTACCGGGCGGAGGCTCCCTTACGGGTGAGCCAGAACGGTATTTTTCTTCTGGGGCCGACATTGATGGAGTTTGGCACGCCGGAACAGAAAGCCCGCTTTCTGCCGCCGATGGCCAATGGGGATGAAATCTGGGCTCAGGCCTGGTCGGAGCCTAATGCCGGCAGCGACATGGCCGCGATCCGCGCCCGGGCCGTGCGCGAGGGCGATCATTATGTGGTCAGCGGTCAGAAAATCTGGTCTTCCCGGGCGGTGTTTGCCGATTGGTGTTTCGGTATTTTCCGCACTGATCCCGCTTCCCGGCGCCACAAGGGATTGTCCTTCCTGTTGATCCCATTGTCGGCAAAGGGCGTAACGGTTCGCCCCATTGAACAGCTTGATGGGGATCCGGGATTTGCCGAGATCTTTTTTGACGATGTCAAGGTACCCGTGGAAAACCGTCTTGGCGCAGAGGGGCAGGGCTGGTCCATCGCTATGGCAACCGCCGGGTTTGAGCGGGGGCTGATGTTGCGCAGCCCGGCCCGTTTTCAGAAAACTGCCGAACGGCTGGTGGCTCTGTATAAAAGTCGAGCGGACAGGGCCACACCCGAAGCCAAGGCGGCTGTTCTCAAAGCCTGGCAGGAGACGGAAGCCTATTGCCTGAATACCTATTATACGGCTTCCCGGTTGATGTCCGGGGCGGCCATCGGTCCGGAAGCCAGTTGCAACAAGATTTTCTGGTCTGAAATGGATCGGCGCATGCATCGTGCGGCAATGGCGCTGATGGGGGCGTTTGCAGAATTGGAGGAGGGGACACCCGAGGCGATTGACGATGGGCGCTGGTTGGATGGGTATATGTTTTCGCTGGCCGGATCGATCTATGCAGGGACCAATGAAATTCAACGCAATATTATCGCCGAGCGGTGTCTCGGTTTGCCGAGGTCATAGACTATGGAATTTCGACTGTCACAGGATCAAAAGGATCTGGTTGAAGGGGCTGCGGCGTTTTTTGCGGGCGAATGTCCGCCTGCCGTGTTGCGCCGTCTGGAAGGGGGCATGTGCGAAGAGCTGTGGTCCAAGGTGGCCCAGATGGGGTTTTTGGGGATTTTGGCGCCGGAAGAGGTTGGCGGTTTGGGGCTGGACCTGATTGATCTTACTCTTTTGGTAGAGCAGGCGGGCCGGGTAGCATTACCCTTGCCGGTTGTGGAGAATGCGGGACTGGCTGTGCCGTTGCTGGCGCAATGCGGGGAGAGCGAACTGCTGGACAAGGTGATGTCCGGGAGTGGACGTGTCATTGTGGTGCATCCGGCGGTGCCTTTTGTCAATCATGCGGAACAGGCCTGTGCCGCGATCATCTGTAAACGGGAAAGGATAGGGGTATTGCCCGCGGCGGCGCTGCGCCTGGAAAAAGTCAACAGTATTGATCCCTTAAGATCCCTTTCCAGGGTGAGTTATGACGCCTGGCACGGCAAAGAAGTGCTGGTCGGCGAGGCGGCAGGGGAGATGGAAAAACAGGTGTTTACCCGTGCCGCAGTGTTGACGGCGGCGGAATTGCTGGGGCTGGCGGCCGGCATGATTGAAATGGCCACGGAATATGCCAAGACTCGGGAGCAGTTCGGGAAGCCCATTGGTTCCTTTCAGGCGCTGAAACATCATCTGGCCAATGCCTTTGTCAAACTGGAATTTGCCCGGCCCGTGGTTTATCGGGCGGCGGCTCTTTCCCCGCAGACATCAAAAATTGATGTTGCCGTTGCTCATGCCAAACTGGCAGCAGGGGATGCTGCCTGTTTTGCGGCGGAAACTGCAATCCAGGTGTTTGGCGGCATGGGATACACCTATGAGGCGGACCTGCATTTCTGGATGAAGCGCGTCTGGGCGCTCCAAGGGCTTTGGGGCGATCGAGATTTCCATACCAGTCGCCTGGAACGATATGTGTTGGCGGATGGTGCTGCCTTGGGGCCGGGGCAGACATTTGAGTAAAAAAGAAGAGATGAGACGGAAGGGGAGTAAAGGTAATGGCTGAAGCCTACATTATTGACGCCTTGAGAACACCGGTCGGGCGGCGGAAGGGCGGGCTGGCCCATGTCCATGGAGCGGACCTTGGCGCCTTTGTCCTGAAACGGCTGGTGGAACGCAATGCCGTCCCGGCTACCGATTACGATGACGTGATGTTCGGATGTGTGGATACGATTGGCAGTCTGGCGGGGGATATTGCCCGCACCTGTTGGCTGGCAGCGGGCTTGCCGCTGCATGTGCCAGGGGTGACCATTGACCGGCAATGCGGCTCTTCCCAGCAGGCGATACATTTTGCGGCTCAGGCCATTATGAGCGGCATGAATGATGTGGTGATTGCGGGAGGGGTGCAGACAATGACGCAAATCCCCATTTCCGCGGCGATGCTTGCAGGGCGGGAATATGGTTTCGATGACCCCTTTACGGGATCCAGGGGATGGGTAGAGCGGTTCGGTGACGGACCGATCTCCCAGTTCAAGTCGGCGGAAATGATTGCTGAAAAGTGGGGGGTCAGCCGTGAAGATATGGAGGTTTTTGCGCTTGAATCCCATCGCCGGGCGCTGGCGGCCATTGACGAAGGCCGGTTTGACCGGGAAATCGTGGCACTTGAAGGTGTTATGGCGGATGAAACGCCGCGCCGGGAGACGTCCTTGGAGAAAATGGCGGCTCTGGAGCCGCTACAGGAAGGCGGACGACTTACCGCCGCAGTATCCAGCCAGACCGCCGATGCGGCGGCAGCCCTGCTGATTGTATCTGAAACCGCGGTAAAGCGTTATGGCCTGAAGCCGCGGGCCCGCATTCATCATATGACGGTGTTGGCGGATGATCCGGTCTGGATGCTGACGGCGCCGATCCCGGCGACCGAAAAGGCTATCAAGCGAAGCGGCTTGTCGATGCAGGACATTGATTTGGCAGAGGTGAATGAGGCTTTTGCCTCCGTCGCCATGGCCTGGCTCAAGGAAACCGGGTTTGCCCATGAGAAAACCAATGTGAATGGTGGGGCCATTGCCCTGGGCCATCCTTTGGGGGCGACCGGGGCGCGGCTGATGACCACTTTGCTGCATGAATTGGAGCGCACGGGCGGCCGTTACGGATTGCAGACCATGTGTGAAGGCGGCGGCCAGGCCAATGTGACCATTATTGAAAGACTATAGGAGGCAGCAATGAGTGGGTTCTGTCAAAACCGTGTTGTGATTGTGACGGGGGCGGGCAGCGGGCTGGGACGCGGCTACGCCCTTGCGCTGGCAGCAGAAGGGGCCAGGGTGATCGTCAATGACATTAATGAGCAAACTGCTGCGCAAACCGTGGACGAGATTCGCCGTGCCGGGGGGGAAGCACGGGTCGATACCCGGGACATCACGTCCTATGAGGCCGCGGGCCGTATTGTCCGTGATGCCCTTGAGATTTTTGGGGATCTGCATGCGGTGGTCAACAATGCCGGGATCTGCCGGGATCGCATGTTTGTCAGCCTCACCGAGGAAGACTGGGATCAGGTAATGGCGGTGCATCTGAAGGGGCATTTCTGTATTTCCAGTCATGCCGCAAAATACTGGCGCGCCCGGGCCAAAGCGGGTGGCGCCGTTTCCGGACGTATTATCAATACAAGCTCCGGGGCTGGACTTCAGGGATCTGTGGGACAAGCGAATTATTCCGCCGCCAAAGGCGGTATTCTCAGCCTCACGCTGGTGCAGGCGGCGGAACTGGCGCGTTATGGAATCACGGCCAATGCCATCGCTCCGCAGGCCCGGACCGGTATGACCGAAGAGGTCTTTGCCGACATGATGAAAAAACCCGAGGATGGCGGTTTTGATGTCTTTGACCCGGCGAATGTGGCGCCGCTGGTGGTTTGGCTGGCCAGCGCGTGTTCGGCCGAAGTGACTGGGCGGTGTTTTGAAATTTGTGGGGGGGAAATTTCCGTGGCGGATGGCTGGCGAAGCGGAGAAGCCCTTAGTAAGGGGGCACGGTGGACTGTGGCGGAACTGGATCAGGCGCTTCCCCGATTGATTGCCCGCACCCCAGCGGCACAGAAAGTTTACGGGAGCTGAGGAAGATGAACTTCAGTTTCACCGATGAACAGAACATGATCCGCGATATGGCGCGGCAATATCTGTCTGACTGGGCCTCTAGCGGTGGATTGCGCAGGATTGCGGATGGCGAACTGTCCCATGATGGCGGAGCCTGGCGTGAGGTGGCAGTTGATCTGGGCTGGGCCGGGATCGTTGTGCCCGAAAGGTACGGCGGTTGCGGGCTGGGCGCGGTGGAACGGGCCATTCTCATGGAGGAAATGGGCCGGGTGTTGTTTGCGGCCCCGTTTTTTGCCACTTGCTGCTTGGCGACGGATGTGATCCTGGCGCTGGCTGATGAGGAACAGAAAAAAATGCTGTTGGCGCCGATTTTGAACGAGGGGGAAAGCGCCACCGTGGGGTGGTGGGCAAAGGGGGCACGATCTTTGTCTCCCGATACGCTAGGGGTGAGATACGAAAAAACACCGCAGGGATATATTCTTACTGGTGAAACGCATTATGTGCTGGCGGCGGAGGCGGCGAGCCTTGTGCTGGTGGCCGCCCGGGAGTCTCAGACCGGTGAGGTTGCGGTTTTTGCCCTGAAAGCCGATAGTCCTGGCTTGAACAGACGGTCTTCCGGTTCCATGGATCCCACAAGACCGCTTTTTATCCTGCAATATGACAATGTTATCGCCTCGGAAACGGCACGACTGGGGGACAGTGGCCGCGATGCATGGCCGGCATTTTATGCGGCCCTGTGTCATAGTATGGCGGCGCTTGCGGCGGAACAGGTGGGTGGCATGCAACGTTGTCTGGATATGACGGTGGATTATGTCCAGGAACGCGTACAATTTGGCCGCAAGATCGGATCGTTTCAGGCCGTTAAACACCGTTGCGCGGATATGATGGTCGCGACTGAAGCGTCCCGCTCGGCGGCCTATTATGCGGCTGCGGTTTCCGCCCAGGCTGCACAGGAGATTGCCGAGGCGGCCGCCATTGCCGCCTCTTATTGCGGAGACGCCTATTTCCAGGTGGCGGGCAACGCTCTGCAATTGCATGGCGGGATTGGATTTACCTGGGAATATGATTTGCATTTTTATTTCAAGCGGGCCCGGGCTTCCCGGTCATATTTTGGTGCGCCCGACTGTCACCGGGACACCCTGGCCCACATGATCGGTCTTGTTTCTGTGCCGAAACAGTCACGGGAGCCGAAACAGTCACGGGAGAATACCGCATGAATTTGACGTTTTCACCTGAGGATGAAGCTTTCCGGGCGGAAGTGGCGCAGTGGCTGTCGGACAATCTGCGGGGGGAATTTGCCCTCCTGAAAGGGCGCGGCGGTCCGGGCGATGAAGATGCTTTTGTCGAAGAACGCAAACGCTGGGAAAGACGTTTGGGAGAAGGCGGCTGGATTGGATTGGGCTGGCCGGAAGAATGGGGCGGGCGGAACCTGGATTTGTCTCGACAAGTCATCTTTAACGAGGAATATGCCCGCGCCGGGGGGCCGGGCCGGGCTGGACATATCGGGGAAACCCTTCTGGCACCGACGCTTCTGGCGTTTGGAACCACAGCGCAGAAAGAGCGATTTTTGCCCAAGATCCGCCGCGGGGAGGAATTCTGGTGTCAGGGATATTCGGAACCCAATGCCGGATCCGATTTGTCCAATATTAAAACCCGGGCCCGCCTTGCGGGGGGGCGCTGGAGTATCGAGGGGCAAAAGATATGGACGTCTCTGGCCCATGAGGCGGACTGGTGTTTTGTGCTGGCGCGGGCGGTGGACGGCTCCCGGGGGCGCGAGGGGTTGGTGTATCTTCTGGTGCCGATGGATCAACCAGGGGTAGCGGTGCGCCCGATTGTACAGATTACTGGCACAAGCGAATTTAACGAGGTGTATTTCGATGGTGCAGAAACCGCTGCTGAAAATGTTGTGGGTGAGATCGGCGCGGGCTGGAAGGTGGCCATGGCCACCCTATCCTATGAACGGGGCATTTCCACATTGGGGCAGCAAATGCTGTTTCGTAATGAACTGGACCGGATCATGGAGACAGCCCGGGAAAATGGCGCCGTTGAAGACGCCGGAATCCGCCGTCGTCTTGCTGCGGCCTATGCAGGTCTGAAAATCATGCGGTACAACGCCCTGCGTATGCTCAGCCATGACCATGCTGGAGGTCTGCCTCGCGAAGCCTATATCACCAAAATTTTCTGGGCGACCTGGCACCGGGATCTGGGGGAACTGGCCATGGAGGTTATGGGGCCGGAGGCGGAAGTTGTCGGTGAGGACGGTTTTAATCTGTTGCAGCGGCTGTTCCTGTTTTCCCGCTCTGACACGATTTATGCCGGGACCAACCAGATCCAGCGCAACATTATTGCGGAACGCGCTCTGGAATTGCCCCGCGAACCGAGAGGAGAATGTCATGGCTGATTTAAAACATGTTCCCCCTTATCCGCCGGCGCATGGCCTTTTGAAAGATAAAACGGTGCTTATCACCGCTGCTGCGGGGACGGGAATCGGTTATGCCGTGGCCAAACGCAGCGTGGAAGAAGGGGCCCATGTCATGGTGTCGGACATCCATGAGGAACGACTGCGCCAGGCCGTGGAAAATATTCAGGAGGCCACTGGTGTCCGGCCGGTGCATGCCTTGTGCAATGTCACACAGCAGGAAGAGGTGGAGGCTCTTTTTCAGGCCGCAGAACGGGAACTGGGCAAGGTGGATGTCCTGATCAATAATGCCGGACTGGGGGGGACGGCGGATATCCGAGAGATGCGGGATGATCAGTGGCATGCGGTGTTGGACGTCACATTAAACGGCACTTTCCGCATGGTGCGTGAAGCTTTTCGACGCATGCAGGGGCAGGGTGGCGTCATTGTCAACAATGCCTCGGTTCTGGGCTGGCGGGCACAGAAGGGGCAGGCGCATTATGCTGCCGCCAAGGCCGGTGTCATGGCGCTGACGCGATGTGCCGGGGTGGAAGGGGCGGAGCTTGGCATCCGGGTTAATGCGGTGGCGCCAAGTCTTGCCATGCATGCCTTTCTGCATAAGGTGACGACGCCGGAACTGCTTGCGGAACTGGCGGCGAAAGAAGCTTATGGCCGTCCTGCCGAGGTATGGGAAGTGGCCAATGTGATGATTTTCCTGGCCAGCGATTATTCAACCTATATGACCGGGGAAACGATCTCGGTTTCCAGTCAGAGGGCCTGATGATGAAAAAGGTTTTTGATACACCCGCTGCACTGAGGAAGGCCACGGGAGACAGGCTGGGGCCCACGACATGGCTGGAGATTGACCAGAAACGCGTTGATCAGTTTGCCGAGGCCACCGGAGACCATCAATGGATTCATGTGGATCCCAGGCGGGCGGCGGAAGGGCCTTTTGGCGGCACCATTGCCCACGGTTATCTGACCCTGGCCCTGGCCAATAAGTTCCTGCCGGAACTGATCGAGGTGCGCCGTGTGGCGATGGGCATCAATTATGGCTGCGACCGGGTCCGCTTTCCCCAGCCGGTGAAAGTGGGGCAACGTATTCGCGCTCGTGGCGAAATTCTCAGTGCCGAGGATGTTAAAGGCGGTGTGCAAGCGGTCATTCGGATAACAATCGACATTGACGGCGAAGACCGCCCCGGTTGTGTTGTTGACACCATCAGTCGTTTTTACCCGCAACAAGGAGCGGAACATGAATGAAGCGGTAATTGTTTCCACGGCTAGAACCCCGATTGGGAAAGCCTATAAAGGGGCATTTAACAATACGGAAGCCCCGGTTCTGGGCGGGCATGTGATACGGGCGGCCGTTGAGCGGGCCGGCCTTGAAGGGGCGGAAGTGGAGGATGTGATCCTGGGATGCGCGGCGCAACAGGGCACCCAAGGGTATAATCTGGGGCGTTTGTGCACCTATACCGCTGGCCTACCCCACAGCGTGCCGGGCATGACGGTGGACCGGCAGTGTTCTTCCGGCTTGGTGGCGATTGCGATGGCGGCGGATCATGTCATGACCGGCCGGGCGGAGGTGGTCGTCGGCGGCGGAGTGGAATCTATCAGCCTGGTGCAGAACAAATATAAAAACAGCTACCGTACCCCATCACAAGCCGTGCTTGAGGCAGCGCCAACGGCGTATATCCAGATGATCGAAACCGCCGAAATTGTGGCGGAACGATATGGCATTTCCCGTGAGGCGCAGGATGATTATGCCCTGAGCAGCCAGCAGCGGACAGCCCGGGCACAGGAGGCCGGTCTGTTTGATGATGAAATCGTTCCTCTTTGCACCATAAAGGAAGTCCGCAACCGGGAAACAGGCGAGGTTACCCATCAAGAAGTCACTTTGACGCGGGACGAAGGCAACCGGCCGCAGACCACGGCCGAGGATCTTGCGCGGCTTGAACCGGTCTGGAAGGACGGCGCTTTTGTCCCAAAGGGGAAATTCATCACTGCCGGAAATTCATCTCAGCTGTCTGATGGCGCGGCTGCCGTCGTGGTGATGAATGGCCGGCGAGCCGAACAAAAAGGACTGGCCCCGCTTGGCGTTTTTCGCGGCATTGCCTTTGGCGGATGTGCGCCGGAGGAAATGGGCATCGGGCCGGTTTTTGCCGTGCCGAAGTTGCTGAAACAACACGGTCTGAAAGTTTCTGACATTGATCTGTGGGAACTTAATGAGGCGTTTGCCTGTCAGGTGGTGTATTGCCGGGACCGGTTGGGCCTGCCTGAGGAGCGGTTGAATGTAAATGGGGGCGCGATTGCCATCGGGCACCCCTTTGGCATGTCGGGGGCGCGCATGGTGGGCCATGCTTTGCGGGAAGGCCGGCGCCGGGGGGCGAAATATGTGGTGGTCACCATGTGTGTCGGTGGCGGCATGGGGGCGGCTGGCCTGTTCGAGGTTGTATAAGTGTGTGCGTCCTGTTCTTGAACGACCGATGAATAATAAATGACCCATGAATAATAAAGGTATGAGGGAGAGCGGATTATGGCATCGGGGAAACATCGTGTGGTGATTGTCACCGGCGCGTCTCGCGGCGTTGGCAAGGGGGTGGCGCTGGGTTTGGCGGGCGAGGGCACGATCCTATATGTCACCGCCCGACCCGATCATCAGCGCCCTACGGGACTGCCAGGCAGTCTGGAACAGACGGTGGCAGAAATCGCCAATCGTGGCGGTGAGGGGATCGCGGTGCCTTGCGACCATCGGGATGATGCACAGATTGAAGCCTTGTTCCGCAAGATAGAACAGGAGCAGGGCCGACTTGATATCCTAGTCAATAATGTGTTTGCGGTTCCCGGCGATCTTCAGCAGCACAAGCCATTCTGGCAGCGCCCCTTATCACATTGGAACGATATGATAGATCTGGGCCTGCGTGCTCATTATGTGGCCAGTCGGCTTGCGGCGCCGATCATGGTGGCGCAGCGGCATGGGCTGATTGTCAATATTTCCTCCCCCGGGGCCCGTTGTTATATGCATTCAGTCATCTATGGCATGGGTAAGGCGGCGACCGATAAAATGGCGCATGACATGGCGCGGGAGTTGCGCGCCTATCAGGTGGCGGCCGTTTCGTTGTGGCCGGGTATTGTGTTGACGGAACGGGTCATGCCGGCCGTCGAATCCGGACAGTTGCCGCCGGAATATGCGGCGCTGAAAGACGGTTTTGAAAGCCAAGAGTATGCCGGGCGCATCATTGATGCGCTTTTTCAGGCGCCGGATCTGCACCAAAGGTCAGGCAGGAGCTGGTACACCGCGGAATTGGGGCAAATATATGACGTGCAAGACCGTGATGGCAACATTCCCGCGTCTTATCGGCATATCCTGGGAGGGCCGGCTGAGCCGTCAGAAGCTGAAATTATGTAACGGCAGACAGGGATATAAGAAGGCTTATATGTGCGTATAAAAAACATGAATCAGAATATAATTTACTGTTTGCGTAGTTATTTATATAAAATATTACGAAATATCTTGATTGATTGAGTTGTGTTGTATAGAGTCTGTGTTGTGAGAAGAGGAGGGAGCGGGAGGCTCCTGATACATAGAAACAAATTCAGGGTTTATCGTTTGGGAGGTTGTATGATGTTGATCCTCAATAATCATAATAAAACAGTAACGCTTATGATATCGACAATACTGGCGTCAGGAGCTTGGGGAAATACGGCCTTGGCGGCCGTTTCAGAGGAAGAAAGTTTTGGGGAAGAAAGTTTCGGGGAAGATGTCGGGGCCGGTTTCAGCCTTGAAGAGATTGTGGTTACGGCCCAGAAAAGGGAACAGAATCTTCAGGAAACGCCGGTTTCACTGGCGGCCTTTGACCGGATGGCTCTGGAGGCTCAGGTCATTCGTGATATCAGCGATGTCAGCGCCTTGACGCCAAACTTGCAGATTGCGCCGTCCCCGGGCGGGACAACGGGGGCGACGGTGGCCATTCGCGGCTCGGCGATGATCAATCCTGCGGTGACTTGGGAACCGGCCGTGGGGATATATTTTGATGGTGTTTTTGTGGCCAAGAATGTGGGGGGGCTGTTTGATGTGGCTGAACTGGAACGGATTGAGGTGTTGCGCGGCCCGCAGGGCGCCCTCTATGGGAAAAACACCACCGGCGGGGCCATTAATCTGATCACCCGGCGTCCGGCGGGAGAATTCAGTGGTTCGGTGCATGGCGGCCTTGGAAATTTCGGGTATTACGAATTTGGGGGCACGCTGGATACCGCCCGGCTGGGCGATTTGCTTAGCCTCAGCTTTTCCTATAAAAAGCGGGAGCGGGACGGGCTTTATGACAATGTTCCCTCCAGCCTGCCTTTTGCCAATCCGTCGGTCATTGACGAATTTAACCGGCTGGATTCGGAAGCGGCCCGCGTGGCGGCATTGTTTGAATTATCCGAAAATCTTGAGCTTTATTATACCTTCGACTGGGCCAGGCGGGACAATACCCCGGCTTTCGGACAGTTCGAGGTGGGTACTTTTAATGACAGCGGCGAACTGATCGGTCCGGCGGAAACGAAACGTCTGAAAGAGGGGTCGTTGGATGGCACGCTGTTTGACCGGTCCAAAAGCCTGGGGCATGCGGTGCATGTGACCTGGGATATCAGTGATACGGTGACGTTCAAGTCCATTTCCGCTTATCGGGAAATGGAGTTTAATGACAGCAATGATTATGACGGGGTGCCGTTTACGGGGTTCCATACCATTCGGGATGTGGAACACTCACAGACCTCTCAGGAATTCCAGTTGGTCGGCAACGGAGAAAGCCTGTCCTATGTGCTGGGTCTGTTTTATTTCAATGAAAAGGCGGATGCCGTCAATCCGTTTGACTTCGGTTTCGGTGTCCCGATCCGGAATTTTTATGGTGTGGAAAGTACGTCATATGCGGCCTTTGGTCAGGTGGACTGGACCATATCGGAAAAATGGACGGTTTCTCTTGGGGCACGTTGGACCACGGAAGAAAAAGACAGTTTCGTCCGCCATCCGGATGGGGCGCTGATCGGGGCTCCGACCTTTGACGTGGAAGCCAATGCCTCATGGGACAATTTTTCGCCGATGGCCACAGTGAGTTATAAAATTGACGATGACGTCAATGCCTATGCCCGTGTGGCCCGGGGATGGAAGGCCGGCGGTTTCAATGGCGAGCCCACAACGGCAGAAGAAGCACAGAAACCCTATGATGAGGAAACGCTGACGTCTTATGAAATTGGTCTGAAGGCCCGCTGGCTTGGCGGGCGGCTGCAAACCAATATCGCCGCCTTCTACAATACGGTGGAGGATATGCAGCTTTCCAGTTTCCTCGGGGCCTATTCCTTTATCGAAAATGCCGGGGAGGCCACGGTCAAGGGGGTTGAATTTGAGGGTGTTCTTGCGGTTACGGAATCTCTCACCGCATTCCTGAATTATGGTTATATGAAAGGCGATTATCAGGATTTTTCCAGCGGCGGGGTCCAGAAAAAGGATATTGCCAAATTTCCCTACATGCCGGAAAACAAGGTTTCCGTCGGCCTGGAACATGTCGTCAATCTGGGATTTGGCGAACTACACAGCCGGTTGGATTATAGCTGGACGGATGAGCAGTTCTTTTACCATGAGGTGGACCAGGCCCTGTTGTCGAAAAGTGAGGCTTATGATGTACTGAACGCACGGATTGCGCTGATGGTGCCGTTTAATGATCGTCAGGAAATCGAAGTGAGTGTCTGGGGCAAGAATCTCACCGACAGTGAATATCGCCTGAACGGAATTCCCATCGCATCGGCGGGATATTCCATCAATTATTATGGCGATCCCCGCACCTACGGGGTTGCAGCAAAATTCACCTTCTAGAGTGAATTGTAAATAGTTGGCTCAATTCACTCTAGGAACGGGGCCGGCATGGTCGGGGAAACGGCCCGCCGGATCGCGTAAGCAGGATGCCGATATGGTGAAAAGTAAAGCATTTGAGCCGCTGCGCTTGGGCAGTTTGAGACTGCGCAACCGGGTGATCAAGGCCGCGACTTATGAAGGCATGACCCCCGGGGGTATTCCGACAAAACACTTGACGGAATTCCATCGGGGGATGGCGGCGGGCGGGGTGGCGTTAACCACGGTGGCTTATGGGGGCGTCTCGGGCGACGGGCTGACCTTCAAGGATCAGATTATACTCGATGACCGGGTCATTTCCCCTCTGAGAAAACTGACCGATGCGGTGCATCGGGAAGGGGCAGCAGCGGCCATCCAGCTCAGTCATTGCGGGGCTTTTACCCGCAGCCCCACCCTGTCCTCCTTCTGGGCTCAGGGCCCGTCTTTTTCGTTGAACAGTTACGGCCTGTTTTCTGGCATTCCCTTTGCCAGAGCCATGACCGTCAATGAAATCGCCCGGACGGTGGAGGCGTATGGCCGGGCCGCAGCCGTCGCCAGAGAGGCTGGGTTTGATGCGTTAGAAATCCATATGGGGCATGGATATCTGTTAAGCCAGTTTATCAGTCCCGCCACCAATCGCCGCCAGGACCAATATGGCGGGACACTCATCAACCGAATGCGTTTCCCGGTAGAAGTGCTTCGACAGGTGCGCGGGCAGGTGGGGGCGGATCTGCCGATCCTGATCAAAATGAACTTGTGTGACGGTTTTGAGGGAGGACTGACGATCGAGGAGGCGATACGGGTGGCGCAAATTCTGGAAAAAGAAGGGGCGGACGCTCTTGTCATGTCCGGCGGTTTTGTCAGTCGCACGCCCATGTATCTGTTTCGCGGACAGTCTCCGCTTGAGGCCATGATCGCCAGCGAAGCATCCTGGTGGCATCGCTGGATCCTGAAACTGGGGGGCAAGGCAGCCTTTTATGACATGCCTTATGAGGATATGTATTTTTTGCCACTGGCCCGGAAAATACGCACGGCGGTTCGGATGCCGCTGGTTCTGCTTGGAGGGATCAAGCATCTGGCGCATCTGGACAAGGCGATGGCAGAAGGGTTTGACATGGTGGCAATGGGGAGGGCTCTCATTCATCAACCGGACCTGATTGCCCGCTATCAGGCGGGAAAACAGAAAACATCCACCTGTAGGCCGTGTAACAAATGCGTGGGGGAAATGGCGCGTCCGGGCGGGGTAAGGTGTGCCCTGTCCTTGCCGGATAAAGATCAACTCCAGATCCAAGAAATGATCAAAAAAACGATCCAAGAAAGGAAAAATCATGTTTCCAGAAGGGGTGGCGGTGGTGATCGGCGGTACGGGCGGTGTCGGCCGGACCATATGTGAAAAACTCGTTGAGGCCGGCACAGAGGTGTGTTTTACCTATCATAATAACCTATGCCGGGCTGAACAGATCGTTGAAGAATTAAGCCGTGGGGGAGCCCGCGTTGCCTGCAGACCGCTGGATGTGCGCGATGAACAGGCTGTGGCGGCCTTTTTCAATCATGTTGCCAGCACATATGCCGGGCTTCATACCGTGGTGATGGCTACAGGATATGATATTCCCCAGCTCCACATCAGTGAGGTTTCCACGGCGTTATGGCGTGACGTTATTGAACAGGATCTGAACGGTTTTTTTCATGTGGTCCGTCATTCCCTTCCTCTGTTGCGGGCGGAGGGGGGATCATATGTTCATATCAGTTCGGCCGGGTTGCTGAAATGGCCGGAAAAAGATGTGTTGTCTGTTGCTCCCAAGGCCGCCATTGAATCCCTTATCCAGGGCATTGCAAAAGAGGAAGGCAAATATCGGATACGTGCCAACAGTGTTCTTTTGGGGGTGATCGAAACCGGAATCTTTTTACGGCTGCGAGAAAAGGGCGTGTTTGATGAAACCTGGTGCGAGGAGGTCCTGAAAGGTCTGGCGCTGAAACGTTTCGGCCAGCCCGAAGATGTGGCGGAAGCGGTGTTGTATCTGGCGTCGTCCCGGGCGTCTTATGTCACAGGGCAGACCATTTCGGTGGCCGGGGGATATGGCGTATGAGCGCGGCGCAATGGGAGCAGGAGACGGATGTACTGGTCATAGGTTCCGGCGCCGGCGCCATGACTGCGGCTCTTGTGGCGCATGATCATGGGGCCCGGGTTCTGGTGGTGGAAAAAAGTGATCTGTTCGGGGGCACGTCCGCCATGTCCGGGGGCGCCATCTGGATTCCCGACAATCATTTGATGAGGGCTCGGGGAGAACAGGATTCTCCTGAGGCGGCCCTGGCCTATATGAAGGAAATGACCCGAGGACTGGTTCCAGAGGAAAAACTTCTGGCTTATATCACCCATGCGCCAGAAATGCTGAAATATCTTGAAGATCATTCGGATGTCAAATATCAGCCGGCCCCCTATCCGGATTATTTTCCCGAAAAGCCGGGCGGACGGAAAGGGTTCCGTACGCTGGAGCCTGTGCCGCTGGATGGCTGGCTGCTGGGGGAGGATTTTTTAAAGCAGCGCCCCCCGCATGTACAAACCCTGATTTACGGGCGGGTTGCCATTACCATGGCGGAAGGACGCATGATGCTCACACAGGCTCCGGGGGCGCAGAAGCTGGGCCTGAAGCTTATGGCCAAATACTGGCTGGATTTGCGGACCCGCCTGCAAAGCCGAAAGGACCGCCGGCTGACCCTGGGTAATGCATTGACCGGACGGTTGCGCCTGTCCCTGAAACGGCGACGGGTTGACCTGTTGTTGCAGACCGCCTTTACCGACCTGATCGTCCAGAACGGCAGGGTGAACGGAGCCGTGCTAAACCATAAGGGGGGGAAGCTCCGGGTCAGGGCGCGTCGGGGCGTGGTGCTGGCGGCGGGCGGCTTTGAACATAATCAGAAAATGCGCGAACAATATCTGCCCTCGCCGACCTCTGCCGGGTGGAGCGGGGGCAACCGCTACAATACGGGCGATGCGATCCGGGTCGGCCTGGCGCATGGCGCGGCGACCGGCTTGATGGAACACGCATGGTGGGCGCCAACAATTCCGGTGCCGGGAGAACCAACGGCGCGCGTATTGTTTGCGGAACGCTCCTTGCCCGGCCTTGTCGTCGTCAACAGCCATGGCCAGCGGTTCAGTAATGAAGCGATGCCCTATCTGGAATCCGCCGTGTCCTATTATGAAGCCCATGAAAAAGGCGGCGGTGCCGTGCCAGCCAATATCATCTTTGACTCCCGGTTTCGGAAGCAATATCCGTTGGGGCCCCTGATGCCGGGCAATATCCAGCCCGATAGGGCATTGCCCAAGGCGGTGCGCGAGGGCCTTTTGTTCAAGGCGGAAACCATATCTGAGCTGGCGGTGCAGATGGGGGTTGATCCGGACGGGCTCATGGCGACGCTGGAAGAATTCAACCGGCATGCCCGGAAGGGGGAGGACCCGGCCTTCCATCGGGGCGAAAGTTATTATGACCAATATTACGGCGACCGGCAGGTTAAGCCCAATCCGTGTCTGATGCCTGTTGAGACACCTCCTTATTACGGCATGAAAGTTTACCCCGGTGATATCGGTACCAAAGGCGGGCTGCTGACGGACAGCAAGGCCCGGGTCCTGGACAAAACCGGCTGCCCCATCGAAGGGTTATATGCCATAGGCAACTGTGCAGCTTCCGTGATGGGGGCGGGCTATCCCGGGGCCGGCTCCACTTTGGGGCCGGCGATGACGTTCGGCTATCTGGCCGCCCTTGACCTGACCACCAATTGAGCACTGGGCCGGACATAGCCCCTATCCAGCCCCTATCCTGTATAATGAGAGGCCAAAGACAGCTTTGGGCCTGTCATCACATGCCGTTTTGCGGTATTGTCGAGATGTCGGGCCACATTCGATGCCCTTTGTTCCAAAGGGGGGAAAGGGGGCGGTAAGGCGCCATCCGGGCCGGGTTGCCCTGATCAGGGTCAAATGGGAGAGAGGCATGAAATGGGTTGGGAAGACCGCGGGGCTAGTGTTCGTCATGGCGTTTTGCGGGGCAGGCGGCGCGGTCTATGGCGGGGATCAGGCGCCAATCCCGGCAGAGACAGCAGCGCCAGCGGGGCTGTATACGCTTGACCAGGCGCATGCCAGCCTGCTGTTTCGGGTCAATCATCTGGGATTTTCCAATTATACGGCGCGCTTTACCCGTTTCGAGGCCAGCGTTCATTTCGATCCCGTCAATCCTGTCGCATCATGGGTGCGGGCAAAAATTGATCCGACTTCCCTTGAAACCGATTATCCCGATCCGGGGTTTGATTTTAATAAAAAACTACAGGGGCCGGGCTGGCTTGATGTGGCGCGTTATCCGGAAATCACCTATGCTTCAACCGCCATCGAAATGACCGGCCCGCGGACCATGCGCATTCATGGTCACCTCAGCCTGCACGGGGTGACAAAACCCGTCGCGCTGGAAGCCCGTTTCAACGGCGGCTATGCGGGCATGATTCCCCATGACCCGGCCGCACGGATCGGTTTTTCAGCTATGGGGAGCTTTCAACGTTCTGAGTTCGGCATGGCTTACGGCTTGCCGCCGGAAGGGTCCAGTTTTGGTGTCGGGGACAGGGTAGACGTTATCATCGAAGCTGAGTTTACCGGCCCGCCGCTTGTCGAATGAGCCTTGTGTTAGAGAACAGGCTGGACGGAGTTGAAGTCCTGCCATTCCCAAAGAAGTATAATCGCAGAAACAGATTTTTTTCAGATCAGAGCCCGTAAAAGGAGATCGTCCATGTCCGATACAAGCCTTGTTTTTTATACCAACCCCATGTCGCGCGGGCGTATTGTGCGCTGGATGCTGGAAGAAACCGGTGTGGCCTATGATACCCGGGTGATCGACTATGGGCCTGCCATGAAATCGGCCGACTATCTGGCGATCAATCCCATGGGCAAGGTGCCGGCCCTGCGCCACGGGGATATGATTGTAACGGAATGCGCGGCCATCTGTGCTTATCTTGCCGATGCTTTTTCCGAGGCTGGTTTGGCGCCGCTCCCGGCACGACGAGGCGCCTATTATCGCTGGCTTTTTTTCGGGGCGGGGCCGATGGAGGCGGCGCTGACAAATAAGGCGCTCGGGGTTGAGGTGCCCGCGGACCAACAAAGGATGGCAGGATATGGTACCTATGAGAACATGATAGACACGCTGGCCTATGCCGTTTCCCAGAGCGACTATATCGCCGGAGACAAGTTTTCGGCTGCTGATGTCTATGTGGGGGCGCATGTCGGATGGGGGATTCAGTTTGGCACCATGCCGGAACGTCCGGAATTTATCGCCTACTGGGACCGTCTCAAAGACCGGCCTGCTTGCAGGAGGGCCAAGGAACTGGATGATCAGCTTACCCCCCAGCAGGACCACACATGACCGCGGTATTGGTCGGTGTGACCATGATTGCCGGGCAGCGTCTGGGGTGGGCCGGTGCGCTTGAGAATCTTGCGACATATCTGTCGTCTTCTTAAGGGGGCCATGGAGTTTGCAAACCACCTTGAGGCTCCAGGCGAGTCGGTGGAACAGACTATACCCGTTCGGGTGTGCGGCGCACACCGGCGCGGGAAAAGCCTCCTTTATTTTGTTTTAAACGAACTTTTTGGGCTCCGAGCGGCTCTTTTTTCGGGGCGATTCCGGAAACTGTGTTTCGCAGGCGTGCGATCGGCGGGAACGGGGTTGCCGAGAGCCTGTTTTCAGGGTATAGGCTATAGAATAAAATTCTCTTTATAACTAAAAAGATAGATCAAAATGGACTTTGATATCATAGATTTGAAACTTCTTGACTTAATTCAGAGGGATATTAGTCTTTCTATCGACGAGTTGGCGCAGCGTGTGGGACTGACCAAAACCCCTTGTTGGCGGCGCATTCAGAAGCTGGAAAAAAGCGGTGTGATCAAACGCCGGGTGGCCTTGCTGGATGCAGAGAGACTTAATCTTGGGGTATCGGTGTTTGTTCAGGTCAAAACGTCGCAGCACAATCGTGCCTGGCTGGAGAAATTTTCGGAAACGGTCAAACGTTTTCCCGAGGTGGTGGGATTTTACCGGATGGCGGGGGAATATGACTATCTGCTCCGGGTTGTGGTTTCCGATATCGCAGCCTATGACGAATTTTATAAACGTCTGATTGATGCCACCAGCCTGACCGATGTGACCTCCAATTTTGCGATGGAAGAGCTGAAAAACACCACGGAACTGCCGCTGAGGAAATAGGGTGCAGACAAGCAATCCCGGTGCCCAATTCGTCCTGAATGAAAGAACAGGATGGCATGAAACGACAAAGGGCAGCCGGATCATGAGACAGTTGATCAAAACCATTTTGGCGGCCCGGGGCGGGGCAAGGGGTGTCCCGACCGGGGCCGAACCCGGGACCGGGGCAGGGGCGGACATTATCGAAAAAATTCGCCGGTCGGTAATTGGCGAGCGGCGACTGTTTCGCACCGCCTTTGGCTGGCGGCCGTTGATCTATGCGGATTATACGGCGTCCGGGCGGGCGCTTGGTTTCGTCGAGGACTATATCCGTGATCAGGTGCTGCCCTTTTACGCCAACACCCATTCGGAAAGTTCGGTATGTGGCAAACGGACCACGGCCTGCCGGGAAGCCGCCCGCCAGATGATCAAACAGGCCGTCAAGGCGGGGGAGGATCATCTGGTGATTTTTTGCGGCTCAGGGGCGACGGCCGCCATTCACAAGCTAATCGACATTCTGAACCTGCGCCTGCCAGCGGACCTGAATGATCGTTATGATTTGCTGGCCCGGATCCCCGAAGCGGAACGACCGGTGGTGTTCATCGGCCCTTATGAACATCATTCCAATGAACTGCCGTGGCGGGAATCCATTGCCGATCTGGTGGTGATCCGCCTCACCCCGGAAGGGCTTATTGACCAGCGGCACCTGGAAGACTGTCTTGACCATTATCAGGACCGTCCCCTGAAAATTGGCAGTTTCTCGGCCGCCTCTAATGTCACCGGCGTGTTGAGCGAGGTGAGGGCCATAAGCCGGATTCTGCACCGCCACGGGGCCATGGCATTCTGGGACTATGCGGCCGCCGCCCCCTATGTGGGGATTGATGTGACCGGCAGGACCGACGATCAGGGCGACAGCAGTCTGGATGCAGTCTTCATTTCGCCCCATAAATTGATTGGCGGGCCCGGCACGCCGGGGGTTCTGGTGGTTAAAAAGGCGCTCCTGACCAACCGGGTGCCGGCGGTGCCGGGGGGCGGAACGGTGCTGTATGTCACGCCTCAGGCCCATACTTATCTGCCGGCTGGGGAGGCCCGGGAGGAAGGTGGCACCCCGGCCATTGTGGAATCGATCCGGGCCGGGCTGGTTTTTAAACTGAAAGAGACCGTCGGGGCAGAACGGATTGAACGGCTGGAACGGGAGATGGTCAGCACGGCCCTTGGGCGCTGGGGAAAAAATCCGAATATTCAGATCCTGGGCAATCCGGAACTGCCGCGTATTTCCATCGTATCGTTTAATATTCTGCGTCAGGGGCGCCCACTGCATTTCGGGTTTGTGGCGGCGTTGATGAATGATCTGTTCGGGATCCAGGTGCGGGGCGGGTGTTCCTGCGCAGGGCCTTATGGTCACGAGCTACTGGGGCTGGATTCTGCCCGCAGCGCGGCGTTGGAAAAGGCGGTGGAGGCCGGGTTTCATATTCTGAAAATGGGCTGGGTGCGGCTCAATTTCAATTATTTCATCGACCGCGAGACATTCGATTATATCCTGCGTGCCGTGGAACTGGTTGCCGAACATGGCTGGAAACTCTATGCGCTATATGACTTTCATGCCGGCAGCGGGGAATGGATCCATCGGGATGATGGGGAAAATGATGCAGTGCCGTTGGTCTTCCCCCTGCATAAAGACATGTCTGAAATTCTCGCCCACAGAGGCGAAACTGCCGCAACGACCTGTTCGCCCGGCGATCTTCGGAATTATCTTAAGGCGGCGGAAGACATCCTTCGCGCCGCGCCGTTGGTGTCCGATCGCCTGATGTTGTCTCCCCTGCCTGAAGAGGTGGAAAGGTTGCGCTGGTTTGCCCTTCCCCAGGATTGGGAAAATTGTCAGAGCTGACTTGACGTGGGTCAAGTCTGGGACATGCCTCATTTGTTACTTTGCGCAGACGGCGTTGTGCCGGAGTCTGCTGTGAACCGGTTATCTCTGTGGTGTAAATGACTTTTCTTGTTTTCCATTTTGTTCAGAAAACACAATGTGCTAGTCTTTTCTGGTCTGAAACGAGCGGGGGGATAAGGCAAATGCTGTGGCCTGTTTTGGATAAATGCTCCGGGACGGCATATGTTGTTTCTGAAGAAACTGTAATAAAGGATCCGGAGGATTTCTGAATATGTGCTCAGTAGGTTATTGTGAACGCCACCCCGGCGTCATTTCCTTTTCTTTATTTCTTCCGGTTCTGTTTTTACTGCTGTGTTTTGTGTTTCTGGTATCGCCGGCCCAGGCGGCAAACGCCGGTTTGGCAAAATATCTGCGGGAAATTTCTGCGAGTGAACTGGTGCCCGGGGCAGAGGCCTTCGGCGCCATTGAGGGCACACCGCCCGTGGCACCGGTGATGAAAGACGGCAGACACGCAGGATATGCGTTCCTCAATACTGATGTGGTCAATGCCGTGGGGTATTCCGGCAAACCTATCCATGTGCTGGTGGCCCTGGATATGGACGGTAAGATCATTGGCGCGCGTTTGATGGATCATCATGAACCGATTGTTCTGATCGGCATTCCTGAACCGCAGATCCGTGATTATATCAACGGTTATGTGGGGCATGACATCGTGCAGGAGACCATCACGCCGGTGGATCTGTCAGACCTGGACATTATCGCCGGGGCCACAGTAACCATCATGGTGATTGATGATTCCATCCGCCGCTCCGCGCTGATCATTGCCCGGCAATATGGTTTGGGGCATCTGACCGCCGAGAAAAAGGACGTATCGGAAAAGGTGGTCCTTAAAGATGGGCCCGTGGAAACACGGAGCTGGGAGGATTTGGTGGGGGACGGGTCGGTCCGACGCATGTCGCTTACGGTGGGCGAGGTCACCCGGGCATTTGAGCAGAGCGGTCAGATGGCTGCGGCGCAGAATGTTGAAGACCCAGACCCCAATGCCAGTTTTATTGATCTTTATGTGGCCCAGGTCAGCGTTCCTACCATTGGCAAAAGCCTGTTGGGGGAACGTGAATACAGAAATCTTCAAAAGCGCCTCAAGGATGGGCAACAGGCTTTTCTGGTGATGGGATCGGGACTGTATTCCTTCAAAGGGTCCGGCTATGTGCGCGGCGGGGTCTTTGACCGCCTGCAACTGGTGCAGGGCGACCGGTCGGTGCGGTTCCGGGACCGGCATCACAAGCGTCTGTCCGATGTGAAGGCCGAAGGCGCGCCGGATTTCACGGAAGTGTCGCTGTTTTATATTCCACGGCGTGCCGGCTTTGAGGCGACCCAGCCCTGGCGCATCGAATTGCTGGTCAGTCGCGCGACGGGACCGCGGGAAAAAGGTTTCACAAGCTTTGACCTGGGGTATCAGTTGCCGGAACGCTATCTGAAGCGAATTGAACTGTTGCCGGCTGTGCCGCCGCAGGGGACGACCGCCGCCGCCCCTCAGGATGAGGCCGAGGCCCGTAACCTGTTGTGGCAGCGCATGTGGAAGGGCAGCGTGGTCGAGATCGCGATTCTTGCCGTGTTACTGGGCGTTTTGACGGTGATTTTCTTCTTCCAGGACTGGCTGGTGCGGCGGCAGAAGCTGATGACCTGGCTGCGCACTTCCTTTCTTGTGATCGTCCTGTTCTGGCTCGGCTTCTATCTGAATGCGCAGTTGTCGGTGGTCAATGTATTGACCTTTGCCAACGCCCTGATTACGGATTTCAGTTGGGGGTATTTCCTGATGGCGCCGCTGATCTTCATCTTGTGGATCGGTGTTGCGGCCGGCATGCTGTTCTGGGGGCGGGGTGTATTCTGTGGCTGGCTGTGCCCTTATGGCGCATTGCAGGAACTGACCAACCGGCTGGGTCGGTTCCTGAAAATCCCGCAGATCGAACTGCCCTGGGGGTTGAATGAGCGTCTGTGGCCGGTGAAATATATCATCTTCCTGGGGTTATTTGCGGTCTCTTTCTATTCCATGAGCCTGGCGGAAACACTGGCCGAGGTGGAACCGTTCAAGACGGCAATTATCATGAATTTCAATCGCGCCTGGCCCTATGTGCTGTTTGCCGGCGGGCTGATTGTTGTCAACCTGTTCATTGAACGGTTTTTCTGCCGCTATCTGTGTCCGCTGGGCGCGGCGCTGGCTATTCCCGGTAAGATGCGCATGTTTGACTGGTTAAAGCGCTACAAGGAATGTGGCAACCCTTGTCAGAGCTGTGCCAATATCTGCCCGACGGCGGCGATTCATCCGGACGGGCGCATCAATGTCAATGAATGCATCTACTGCCTGGATTGTCAGAAACTCTATTATGACGATCAGCTTTGCCCACATATGATTCAGCAGCGCATCAAGCGTGAGCAGCGCCTGCTGAAAGCTTCGGATTCCACTCTTAGCGCAAAACAACGGGAGGAAAAAGCGAGGCTGCAGGAGAAAAAAGCCAATTCCGGGAAGAATAAAAAACAACAGAAATAAAAAATAACAGCCTATCCAAAAATCACTTATCCAAAAAAGGAGAGTATTATGCCCAATGATAAGAAGGAAAACCCGAATACGGGTCACGAGAAGGACAAGGCGCTGACCATCAGCCGCCGTGGCCTACTTGGAGGAACAGCCGGGGGGGCGGCGCTGGCGGGTCTTGCCGGTGTTGGCGGCCTTACTTTCGGCGAAGGAGGTTACCTCCTGTCTTCGGCGCAGGCTGCAGAAGGCGTCGAGGGGGCGGTAATGCCCGGCCAACTGGACGAATATTATGGGTTTTGGTCCAGTGGTCAGAGCGGCGAGGTGCGCATCTTCGGCGTGCCGTCCATGCGCGAACTGATGCGCATTCCGGTATTCAATATTGACGGCGCGCGCGGCTGGGGCTTTACCAATGCCAGCAAACGCATCATGACTGAGGGCCTGCTGCCGGAAACCAAGGAATTTCTGAAAAACCGCGGTGGCATGTTTATGAATGGCGATCTGCACCATCCGCATATGTCGTTTACCGACGGCACCTATGACGGCCGTTATATCTTCGCCCAGGACAAGGCGAATTCCCGGGTGTGCCGCATCCGCTGCGACATTATGCGCGTGGACAAGGTCATCGAGGTGCCCAATGGGTCCGACATGCACGGCCTGCGCCTGCAACGTTATCCGCGCACCGGCTATGTCTTCGTTAATGCGGAACACCGGGTGCCCATGCCTAATGATGGCAGCGTTCTTGAAGACAGCAGCAAATATAAATGCGTCTTCACCGCCATTGATGGCGACAAGATGGAAGTGGCCTGGCAGGTGCTGGTTGATGGCAACCTGGATAACTGTGATGCGGATTATGAAGGCAAATACGCCTTTTCCACCTGCTACAACTCCGAAGAGGCCACCAACCTTGCTGGTATGACCGCCAATGAACAGGATTGGGCTGTCATGTTTGACATCAAGGCCATTGAGGAAGGCGTAAAGAAGGGGGATTATAAAGTCATGAATGGCGTCAAGGTGCTTGACGGCCGCAAAAAGGCGAATTCTCCCTATACCCGTTATGTGCCTATCTCCTCCAGCCCGCACGGCTGTAATATGGCGCCGGACGGGATACATCTGTGCATCAATGGCAAGTTATCCCCGACCGTGACGGTGATTGACGTGCGTCGTCTGCCAGACCTGTTTGCAAACAAGATCAAGCCCCGCGACGTGGTGGTGGCGGAGCCGGAACTGGGGCTCGGGCCGCTTCATACCGCCTTTGACGGCAAGGGCAATGCCTTTACCACGCTGTTTATCGACAGCCAGGTGGCCAAGTGGAATATCGAAAAGGCCAAGCAGGCCTATGCCGGTAAGAAAGTTGATCCGATTATCGAAAAACTCGACGTTCATTATCAGCCGGGACATAACCACACGTCCATGGGCGAAACCAAGGAAGCCGACGGCAAGTGGTTGGTTTCCCTCAACAAGTTCTCCAAGGATCGCTTCATCAATGTGGGTCCCATGAAGCCCGAGAACGACCAGTTGATTTCCATTTCCGGTGATAAGATGAAACTGGTCCATGACGGCCCCACCTATGCGGAACCCCATGACTGTATTATCGTGCGTCGGGATATCGTGAATCCGAAGGCCGTATTTGATCGGGACGATCCGCTGTTTGAAGTCGAACGGCAGTGGGCCAAGGAAGATGGCATCATCCTGGAAGAGGACGCGAAGGTCATCCGCAAGGGGCCGAACAAGGTCCGGGTTTATATGTATTCATTGGCGCCTCAATTTGGCCTGGAGGAATTCAAGGTTAAACAGGGCGACGAGGTGACAATCATCCTCACCAATATTGATGAGGTTGATGACCTGAGTCATGGGTTTACCTTGGGTGGTTACGGTATTGCCGTGGAAATTGCGCCGCAGGAAACCGTCTCCGTCACGTTTACGGCCGACCGGCCGGGCGTGCACTGGTATTACTGCCAGTTCTTCTGCCACGCCTTGCATATGGAAATGCGGGGCCGCATGCTGGTGGAGCCGCGGAATACATGACGCGATGGATTGTGAGAGTCCTGTTGAGTCTGGCAGGAATGGGGGGTACTCTGACTGCCGGACTCTGGCTCGGTATTTCGGCGGCAAACGCCGCCGAATATACCGTGGCGCCAGGGGCGCTGGCTGACAGTCTGCGCCAGGCGTCGGCCGGTGATGTGCTCCGGCTCATGGATGGCCGCTATGCGGGAAATTTCGTTATTGACAAACCCCTGACCCTGATCGGGGCACCCGACAGCCGCCTGGATGGTGAAGGACGCAGCCGGGTGTTGACCGTGGATGCGCCCGGCGTTGTGGTGCAGGGGGTGACGGTGGTGAATTCCGGGTCCGACCTGTCGCGGGAAGACGCCGGCATATTCGTCACGGAAAAGGGCGAGGGTAGCGTGATTCGGGACAACCGGCTGGGCAATAATCTGATCGGCATTTATCTAAAAGGTGCCCGAAAGGCGGTGGTGCGCAACAATGTGATCCACGGCCAGCGCGACGCACGCCTCAATGAACGCGGCAACGGCATCCATATCTGGAACGCGCCGGGCGCGGTTGTGGACCGTAATGTCGTCCGCTATGGTCGCGATGGCATTTTCGTGACCACCAGCCGGGACAATGAATTTACCAATAACGACTTTCGGGATGTGCGCTTTGCCATTCATTACATGTATACCGAAGACAGCCGGGTGAGGGGGAATCGCTCCTACGGCAATCATGTGGGGTATGCGTTGATGTATTCCCGAAAGCTTGATGTTCGGCGCAATCTGTCGGTCGGCGACCGGGATCACGGATTGCTCCTGAATTATGTGCTGAATTCGACCATTGATGGTAACAAGGTGAAAGACAGTGCCGGCAAATGCACCTTCATCTACAATGCCAATATCAATGTTTTTACCGGCAACTGGTTTGAGGGCTGCGCCATCGGTATTCATTTTACGGCCGGTTCGGAACGCAATGTCATCACCGGTAATGCCTTTGTCGGTAATCGCCATCAGGTGAAATATGTGGGCACGCGGCGATTGAACTGGTCACGGGATGGGCGTGGCAATTACTGGAGCGACTATGCCAATTATGACCTGGGTGGTGACGGTATTGGCGATCGCCCCTATCGCCCCAATGATCTGGTGGATCATATCATCTGGGCTCATCCAGACGCCAAGCTGCTGTTGAAAAGCCCGGCCATTGAGATTTTGCGCTATGCGCAACGGCAATTGCCGGCGCTGCACCCGGGCGGTGTGATTGACCCGGCGCCGTTGATGCAGCCCCCGAAACTGGCCCTGGAAACCGACCTGATGGACGGGGCGCGGGAGGTAATCCATGACTGATGCGATTGCGCGTTTGATGAATGTTTCCAAGACTTATAATGGAACTCAGGCCCTTAAGGAGGTGTCTCTTGACATTCGGCGGGGGGAATGTCTGGTACTGTCGGGCCATAATGGATCCGGCAAATCCACCCTGATCAAGACACTGTTAGGGTTTGTCCAGCCGGAAGCTGGCGAGGTAGAAATTCTGGGGCGGGGCCCCAACCAGCCCGGCAATGCCCGGGAGAAGGGGCTGATCGGCTATCTGCCGGAAAATGTCGCCTTCGATCCAGGGATGACCGGCCGCCAGGTAATACGATTTTATGCCCGCCTCAAGGGATTATCTGCCGAGGCCGGTGAGCCGCTTCTCAAGCGGGTGGGCCTGTCGTCACGGGATGCGGGACGGCGGGTGCGGCAATATTCCAAGGGTATGCGTCAGCGGCTCGGCATTGCCCAAACCCTGCTGGGTGAGGTGCGGTTGCTGTTGCTGGACGAACCCACCACCGGGCTTGATCCCGAGGCGCGGCTGGAATTTTACAACCTGGTTGCGGAACTGAAAGCTTCCGGCATCGCGGTGCTGATTTCTTCGCACGCGCTGAGTGAACTGGAACATCAGGCGGACCGGGTTGCCGTGATGGCGCGGGGAAAATTGTTAAAGGTCGGCAGCCTTCCGGAGATCCGGGCAGCGGCGGACCTGCCGGTGCGGATCAGGCTCAAGACTCGACCCGGTTGTCAGGACCGGATCCGGGCTTTACTGCCCAATGGGGCGACGGTGACCAGCCCCGCAGAGGAGCATCTGGAAATTATCTGTGCCGGCGCGCATAAGTTGGAGATTCTGCGGGATATTCTGGGCCAGACGGATGGGATCTGTGATCTGGAAACCTTTCCCCCCACGCTGGGGGAACTTTACGCCCATATGGCACAGGAGAATAATCCATGACCCCCGTTCTGATCCTGGCCCGGCAGGAAATCAAAACCGGGATGCGTAATTTCTGGGTGACGGCCGCGGTGTCCCTGATGATTCTGTTCTCGCTGTCGCTGGCGCTTCTGGGCAATGCGCCGGGCGGTGAGGTCAGCGTGGGTGCACTGTCCGTCGTCACGGTCAGCCTCGCCAGCCTGTCCATTTTCCTGTTGCCGCTGATTGCGCTGCTTTTAGGCCATGACGCCATTGTCGGCGAAGCGGAACGGGGTACGTTGATGCTGACCCTGTCCTATCCCGTAACGCGCGGACAGTTTCTGATGGGCAAGTTTCTTGGTCATATGGGGATCATTGGTTTCGCCGTCCTGATGGGGTATGGGGCGGCGGCGCTGGTGGTAGGGCTGCGTTCCGGCGCGCCCGGCACCGATGCGATCACGGCTTTTGCTGCGCTGGTGGGCAGCGCCCTGCTGATGAGTGCCATTTTCCTGGCTTTGGGGTACATATCCAGCGTGCTGGTAAAGGAAAGGGCCACGGCGATTGGTCTGGCCATCGGCATCTGGTTGATTTTCGTGATCATTTATGACCTGCTTTTCCTGGGTCTGCTGGTTTTGGCAGGGGAAAATCTGCCATCCTGGCTGGTAACAGGGCTGTTTTTTCTGAATCCTGCGGATTTGTTCCGCTTGCTCAATCTCACCTCGACCGAGGCGATGGCGCTGGCTTCCGGCATGGGCAGTGCGGGGACGGATATCGGGCACGAGCTGCTGGTTCTGGTCATGATGCTCTGGTTGGTAGCTGGCCTGGGAGGGTGCTGGCTGATTTTTCGGCGTAAGGAGTTATAGGCTGTGAAGGTTGTTTGGCATCTTTTTGGCTTGGTCTGGCTGTTTGCACTGGCCGGCTGTGACGAACAGGTCCCGCCCCCTCCGCCGGCGGCGCTGGACCGTACGGCGCAGGGGTTCTTCTGCGGTATGATTGTTGCGGATCATAAAGGCCCCAAGGCGCAGATCCATCTGGAGGACCGGCCGACACCAATCTGGTTCACTTCCGTGCGGGATGCGGTGGCGTATCTGCGCATGCCGGAAGGTGGTCCTCGCATCACTGGCGTGTATGTCCATGATATGGCCCGGGCCCAAAGCTGGGAAAATCCGGGAGATGACGCTTGGGTCCCGGCGGAAGACGCTATTTATGTGATCGGCAGTAGCCGCCGGGGTGGCATGGGGGCGCTTGAGACCGTGCCCTTTTCCGACCGGACAAAGGCACAGGCCTTTGTAAAGGAGCATGGCGGGCAAATCGTGGCTCTGGGGGACATCCCGGAGAGTTATATCCTGGGGACAGGGGCGGAAGAAAACGCCCTATCCCCGAGGAATGAGCCGCAGCGGCCTCAACCCAACAGCGAGAAGAGGAAAAGCCAATGACATTCCGAGACACCAGAAGACGGTTGCTGATCGCGGCAGCGGCGAGTCCGTTGCTGAGCCTGCCGGGCCTGCTGCGCCCCGATGCTCTGGCATCGCCCTCTTCGGTCGAGGCCTATCGCTGGCGGGGGGTGGTGCTGGGCGGCGCGGCGCAGATGGTCCTGGGGGTGGAAAATCCTAAAGTCGCGGAACAGTTCGTCCGCCACGCCACGGCGGAAATCGACCGGCTGGAGAATATTTTCAGCCTCTATCGCGAAGACTCCGTTCTGTGCCAACTAAACCGGGAAGGTCGGGTGGACAATCCGCCGCCGGAGCTTCTGGCGGTGCTGGGGCTATCCCGGGATCTCTGGCGGCAGAGCGGCGGGGCGTTCGATCCCAGCATCCTGCCCGTATGGCAGGCCCATGCGGCCGGAGCCTCCGGGGAAGATTTGCAACAGGCGCTGGCGCGCGTGGACTTTGGGCGGGTGATATTTTCGCCGGACGGGATTCGCTTCAAGGCGCCGGGCATGGGCTTGACCTTCAATGGTATCGCCCAGGGCTTCATCACCGACCGGGTGGTGGCGCTACTTAAGGACTATGGCCTGACACATTCGCTGGTGGAACTGGGCGAGACGCGCACGCTGGGACCGCGTCGCGACGGCGCGCCTTGGCGGGTGGGCATCGAGGATCCCGCCCGGCCCGGCCAGGCGCTGCGCGAGGTGACGCTGGACGATAACGCCCTGGCGGTGAGCCGCGGCAGCGCCAGCCCGTTCCCCGGCCGGCCGGGGCTCAATCACCTTCTGGATCCGCAAACGGGCCAAAGTCCGGCCTATGTGGCGGAAGTGGCGGTGCGGGCGCCGACGGCGCTGTTGGCCGATGGTCTGTCCACCGCGGCGAGCCTGCTGCCTGACGCCAAGGCCCGGGCCCTGCTGGATCGCTATACGGGGGTCACCGGATATTTTGTTGCTGCCGGGGCCTGATCCTAGGGGTACCGGATTCCGTATAGTCTCGCCCAAAAAAAATCAAAGGAGCCTGCCCATGAGCCGACCGGATAATGACAAGCTTTCCCTGTCCCGCGAACAGATGATCGCTTTGGGATATAAGGTGGTGGACATGATTGTCGATTATTATCAGGGGCATGGCCAGCGGGAGATGATCCGCAACATCGAGGGCCGCGATCCGGGGCTGGGCACCCGCGAGGTGCCAATCCCGGCCGCTGGGCAAGACCCGTTCAAGGTTCTGGAACTGGTGGAAAAACATGTTCTGGCGGATATTCAGCATGTTTCTGACCCCAATTTTTTCGCCTATGTGCCTGGACCCAGCAATTTTGTGGGCGCCATGGCCGATGCGCTGTGTGCTGGGTTTAATATTTTTGCCGGCACCGCCACCCACAGCCACGGCACCGCCCAAGTGGAGGAAGCGGCGATCAACTGGCTTAAGGGGCTTGTCGGCTATCCGGCCACGGCCGGCGGCACCTTTGTCAGCGGCGGGTCGGTTGCCAATCTGACCGGGCTTATCCTGGCACGGCATAACAAGCTGGAAGATGATATCCGCCAGGCGGTGTTGTATTGTTCCGATGAAACCCATAGCTGTGTGGATAAGGCGCTTCGGATCCTGGGTTTTAAACCGCACCAGCTGATCCGGATTCCGACGGATCTGGATTTTCGTATGCGCACGGACTTGCTGGAACAGCGTATCGCCGAAGACCGCAAGGCGGGGCGGCGGCCGCTTCTGGTGGTGGGTACGCTGGGCACGACCAGTTCGGGCACGGTCGATCCACTGGAGGCGCTGGCGGAGATCTGCGAGCGGGAGGATTTGTGGTTTCATGTGGATGCGGCCTATGGCGGTGGCGCCCTGCTGTCGACGCGGAAACGATCGCTGCTGAAGGGGGTGGAACGGGCCCATTCCGTTGCCATGGATCAGCATAAATGGTTCTTCCAGCCCTATGAATGCGGCACCATCCTGGTCCGCGAGATGGCCTGGCTGCATGAATTTTTTCATATCCTGCCGGGCTATCTAAAAGACTCGGCGGAAGGTCATGGCAGCATCCATTATCGGGATCACGGTATTCAGCTGACTCGGGGGCTCAGGGCCCTGAAATTATGGATGTCGTTGCAGACTTTTGGGGAGCAGGCGTTCAGGGACGCCGTGGAATGGGGGCTGGGGCTTGCCGAATATGCCGAGGCGCTGCTGCGGGCCGATCCTTGCTGGCAGATCGCCTCGCCGGCGACACTGGGCATTATCGCTTTTCGCTATCGGCGGCCGGGACTGGATGACGGGGCCCTGAACCGGCTGAATGAAAAAATTAATCAGCAGGTGAACGCCACGAAACGGGTGTTTTTGTCGTCAACGGAACTGAAGGGACGCAAGGCGTTGAGGCTGTGCACCATTAATCCGCGGGTGGAGAAAAAGGCAATCCGGGAGCTGCTGGCCCTGCTGAAACAGATCGGGGATGAAACCACCCCCTGAGACCGCCAACCTATTCACGATTCACTCTAGCTATCTTTCTGGGGAAAGTGAATGGCAGCCTTGAGCCCGCCGGCATCAGAACTGCGGGAAAAGTCGATATCGGCGTGGTATAGGTCGATGATTTCCCGGACGATGGCCAGGCCCAACCCGTGCCCTTCGCCGGATTCGTCCCGCCTCACTCCCCTTTGTTCAAGTCGGGCAAAGACTTCTGGCGTCCCCCCCGGCCCATCATCGCTGACCTCAATGGTCAGCCCCTCAGGTGTCTGGCGTACACAAAGCCCGACTCTTTGACGGGCCCATTTGCAGGCATTGTCCAGCAGATTGCCCATCAGTTCCATCAGGTCATGACTGTCCCCGGCAAATTCTGCTCCTTTGTCAATGTCAACGGTGAATTCCAGCCCCTTTGAGGCATAAACTTTTTTCAGCATATCGACAAGCGGGGGGACATACGCCGCCACGGACACCTTTTTTCCCCGGGTTGGGGTGCCAATGATGCGGGCCTTTCTGAGTTCGCTGTCCAAAAGATAACGGATGTCGCCCAGCGCCTGCTGCAATTCGGCCCTGTCCTCGGGGTTCAGACGGGTGTCGGAATTATTCAGCACATGTTCCACCAGCGCCAGCGGGTGTAAGTTAGTGCTAGGTATGGGACAATTTTGTATCCGGGATTAAGCGGGATATAACGGGATGTACTGGGACGGGGAGGCAAGGAATACCGGGGCCTTCCGGGCGGCGCGGCGATTTTCGTCGCATTTTTTTTGCTTTTTTTGTCCCATATATGGACCGGCCCAGGGAAAAGGCTTTTTGCGGGAGATATGGTACAGAAAAAGGCCGCACCCCCCAAGAACGACGAATGCGGCCTTAACTTGTATTTAAAAAATCAGATTACAGTAAGCTTTTAAACCTCCCTGCCATTCTGTTTTTTACTCGCTTTTTTAACAACATTTAAAGGCACAGTTACTAAGGTGCACCTACTCAAAGCGCTTGAGCAGGCGCGGTTAATCCCGTTGAGGACTGCCCTTATGCACACCTCAAGGCTCTGATCACTGAGGGGAGTGATCATCCCGCCGAATATTGATGATTGTGGCGGGGCCTATCGCTAGTTGCTAGATCAAGCCCCGTCACTATCATTGATGGCACTTAATAATGAGTTAATGCGTTTTAAATAAATGATTATTGATCAAGAGAGAGTGCTAAAAGCTTTTTCACTTTTTTAACCAATGGATCATCAGGATCCATCTCGGTTTCCTTCTTATAGGCCCGGTCAAGTTCCCACATGGCAAAGGTCAATTCTTCAAATTTTTCGGGGTCAACTAGCTTTCCTGCTTCATGAAGGGCCTCGTATACCGCTACAGCAGCGTGGGCCAAGGTTCCTCCCTCTTCCTCTGCCTTATCTTCATCAAACAACAGGTTTTCTCGCATCATAGGGCCTTCGCCACGCATGAGCCATTCCAACGAAACACCAGAAACATCCGATATTGCCAGTAGCTTTGATGCTGAAGGCTCAGAGGTGCCTTTCATGTAGGTTTCCAGCGCCCGCCTGGAAAAGCCAGCTCTCCTGGCAAGTTCATCACCGCTTCCCACCATTTTTGCGCACTCTCTTATGCGCATAGACATATTTTTCATTATGTCGGACTTCATCGGCAGAACTCCGAAACTTGGCACAACAAAAAATGTTCATGTCGGAGTTTTAAAACCTCAATATACTTCAATGGTTTAGCAATATCTTTCATGATTATTCTACTTTTTTAACTCCGACATACACATTTTTTTCTTTATAAAATGCAATATTTGTGTATGTTTATTCAAGTTATTGCATTTTTACATCCAAATTAAAGCCCGCTGCGACGGGCCAAAACAGGAAGATAAATGGCTGGGAAGCATATCGAAGACATCAAGGCGGAAATCCGGAAGAAGGAAGGAAAAACCCTCGAGGAACTGTCCCTCGCCTGGGGGTACAACAAAGCTGCAATCAGCACTGTCCTTCGCCGTCCCTGGCCTGCGCTCCAGCAGAA
>MDSW01079515.1_pt1 | contig 83835 bp, 69 predicted proteins | sample 811171 | NCBI WGS metagenome assembly MDSW01 (sample SAMN05326641, study PRJNA326480) | marine metagenome | isolation source: seawater | place: Atlantic Ocean: North West | collected 2012
GCTGAAGAAGCACCTACTACTGAAGAAGCACCTGCTACTGAAGAAGCACCTGCCGCTGAAGAAGCACCAAATACAGATGAAACCGCAAGCACTAATAAAGCTAACTAAAAAAGTAAATTAATACCCTCAGATGAGAAAAGATGCCTGCTTTTACCTAGGTAAAGTCATTGGTAAATTTAGTTTTAAAGGAGAGTTATTAATTAAAACCGATAGTGATGAACTTGAAAGTTTCAAAAAAATTAAAAAATTCTTCATTGAACAACACAATTCACTTATTCCCTTTTTCATTGAAAAATGTCTAATCCATAAATCCTCATTACTAAGGGTGAAACTTGAAGACATAGATGATGAAACAAAAGCAAATGAATTATTAAAAAAAAATGTTTACTTACCAAAAGAGCTTTTACCCAAATTGAAAGGAAATAAATTCTATTTTCATGATGTAATAAATTTTAAAATAATAGATAAAAAAATAGGCGAAGTTGGTTTTATAACTGGATTTAATTCACAAACAGTTCAATCTTTAATGGAGGTAAGAACCAAAAGTAAGGATATCTTAATTCCTGTTCATGACCATATAATAATGAAAGTGGATAAAAAAAATAAATTTATTATAGTTGATCTTCCAGAGGGCCTAATGGAACTTTTTTAAATATTTTAATATTTAAAAATCAAATACAAACCCAAAGCTTGGTATGGGACTTCTTGATCTTTCTGACTGGATTGAAACTAATTTTTTAGGGGAAACTAATGACCCATCAGTATTTCTTTCTAGACCAAACTCTTCAGGTTGTGGGTTAATTTGAGCTAAAAAGTTTTGAAGATCAACAAAAAAATTGAAAGATAAATTTTTAAAATTCCATTTTTTATCTATTCTTAAATCTGCTTGGCTAAAAACACCAATCTTTTGATTTCCGATATTATTGTAATCGTATACCAGAATTGGATATAATTTCAATGATTCTTCATAATCAAGAGGAGGGTATGGTGTTCTACCTGCATATCTATATCGTAGAGAAATTTCCCAATTTCTTTTCAACTTGTATCCCCCTGTAAAGGAAATTAAGTTTCTGCTATCCCAAACAGTTGGAATATTTGGGCCATCAAGATTACTAAATCTACTGTAAAAATGAGTAAGTGCAAATATTCCATAAAAGTTATTATTTAGTTTTTGTTGAAACAAAAGCTCTAGTCCATAACTTCTCCCGTTACCATTATCTGAAATTGGTTCATTACCTAAAATTTCAAATCCACCCCCCTTGTTAGCCAAGGAAACCTGATCAATTATTGACACTGGATATCTATCATAATCCTTGATAAATCCCTCTATTGTAATCCTCGATGAACTAGTCCAATTATACTCTAATCCCAAAACATAGTGATCGGATTGAATATATTTATTCTCTTTATTGATAAAATTATCACTCGAATCCTTGTAACCTAATATTGTATATGTTGGAATTTTAAAATACCTTCCCACAGAAGAATTTAATCTCCATTTTTGATCATTAGAAATTTGGTAACTCATTGATATCCTCGGAGATATATTTTCTAGTAGACCCGATCCATTAGTAAAAGTATCTCCATCGGACCTAATACCAAAAGAAAAACTTAATTTATCATCAAGAAAATAACGACTTAAATTTCCAAAAAAACCATATTTAAAGAAGTCTATCGAGGTATAATAATTAAATTGATTTTGAATTCCTTGGGTCTTATTAAAATAACTAGAGTATTGTAAATTAAATCCATAAGATAATTTAAATTCCTCTTTAAATTCCTTGAAGTGAACTCTTAGTTTAGATTCTTGTTCTTTCGAATCATTTTTATATATGATACCACTTTGAATAATATTATTTGAGAATCTACTAAAATCATTTCTTAATTTATTTGAACTCAATGTTGTTGTTACAAGTCCTTTTCCAGATTTATATTTTCTAATCCAAGAGACTCCCAGTGTTAATGTTTTTTGTTTTATTATTGGAACTTGTTCAATAGTTGACTGAGATTCGGGGTCAAATTGTATAGGGGGTTCAACATAGAAATCGTCAATTGAGCCGAGACCTAAAAAGTTTATTGAATTATAATCATCTATTTCATGGTGAATTTTAAATTGATAATCCCAATAATCTGGTCTTATTGGTAAACCTATTAGCTTAAAAATATATTGAAGATAACTCCGTCTTGCAGAAAGCATAAATGTTGTCTTGGACCTTTCATCCTGTTTTTTAAATAAAGGGGTATTTATTGTTATCCCTGCCTCACTTGCACCTAATCTAGCTTTACTGGAAAACTCTTGATTATTTCCTTCTCTTTGTTCAAAAACTAAAACTCCAGATAAGGGGTTATCATATTCAGCACCAAATGAAGAAGTAGACAATGTAACTTCCCTCACAAAATCAATATTTACCATTCCTACAGGGCCCCCAGCACTTCCTTGTGTGCTAAAGTGATTAATATTAGGTATTTCAATTCCATCAAGATAATAAACCGTTTCATTTGGAGCACCACCTCTAATTATAAAATCATTTCTAAAACCACCTACTGATGGAGAAATACCTGGTAAACTTTGTGCAACTTTTGTTATATCATTATTTCCTCCTGGATAAGTTTCAATTTCTACTGAGGAAAATGATTGAATTGACAATGGGGTTTCAACTGATTTCTTAAAAAGATTATTTGAAACTGTTATTTCATCTAAAATTTGATTTTTTTCGTAGAGTCTAATTAGTAAATCTGATGTTCCTAATGATTTAACAATAACGTTAAATTCAACCTTAGTTTCAAAGCCAATATAACTGATTTTAATGTTGTATGTTTTGGTTGGAATATTGTAAATTTTAAAATATCCATTTTGATCTGATATTGATCCAATGGAAGTACCCTCTAGAATTATAGATGCACCAACTAAAGGAGTTGAAAGCTTTGCATCAACAACCCTTCCTGATATACTACCAATATTTTGGGAAAATAGATTATTAGAACAAAAAAAAATCAAAAAAAATATGAATACTTTCATAAATATTGTTTTACAAAATTTTAAAATGTGTTATAATCTTTGTTTTTTTTCTTTTTTAGATTTTCTTTTTGCCTTTCTCTTTTTTGTTTTTTTTAATTTTATTTTAGCCTTCTCAAGAGCCTTTTTCCTTTCTTCAAGTTCAAATTCTTGACGAAAAAGCTCTATGTCTTGGTCTGAAATAGATTCTTGATCAGATGCCTGTATTGAGGTATCCTCAGTTGAAAATGAAGTTTTATTAGTTTGCCTCCTCATTACTTCCTTTGCTGAATTCAGGTTATAGTATAAGCCGGGATCAATTAATTTATTTGCTATGTAATTTTCATTCTTTTCTTTATCCCACCTTACAAATATGAATCCACCAAAAATCGAATCTAATTTGACTTTAAAAACATGAGCTTTATTAGGCAATGATTGATATAAACTAATTTTTTCGGGAACATATCCTGCTAAATCTAATAATTCTTCAACAAAAGATATTTGCCCCTCTAATGATGAGTCGTTAATTGGATCAAAAAAATCTTCTTCATAATAGTTTTGGGAATTGCTGTAAAAAGAAATTATTAAAAAAAAACCTAAAAGAAATAGCCTCATATATAAACTTACAAAATAATTTATCTAATTAATCAAATTCCTTAATGAGAAAAATGTACCTTGGGTGGGGATCGAACCCACACTCCCGAAAGAACTGGATTTTGAATCCAGCGCGTCTACCAATTCCGCCACCAAGGCCAGTATAATTGCAAACATAAAAAATAAATCTATTTTAACATTAATTCTTCCAATAAATAGACCTATCAGAAAATTATTTTTAAATTTGCATCCCTAACAAATATTTGCATTGATAACTCCAGCAAAAATATTTTCTTGCACCCAAAGTGAATCACTATCCGAATTGATTTCAAAATCATATGGCCAAAAACTTGGAAATATTGCTATTTCAAAATATAGTGACGGTGAGTTTCAACCTTCATTCGAAGAATCGATCAGAGGAGCGAGGATATTTATAATCGGATCAACACATCCTAACTCTGAAAACCTAATGCAACTATTGTTAATGCTTGACGCAGCAAAAAGATCTTCAGCAAGACATATAACTGCAGTTATCCCTTACTTTGGATGGGCAAGACAAGATAGAAAGGATAAACCAAGAGTTCCTATTGGAGCTAAATTAATAGCAAAATTAATTGAAGCTGCTGGAGCAACCAGAATAATAACAATGGATTTACATGCAGACCAAATACAAGGGTTTTTTGAAAAACCTGTTGACCATTTATATGCTTCTTCAATATTTATTCCATACGTTGAATCACTGAGATTGAATAATTTAACTATGGCATCCCCTGATATGGGAGGATCTAAAAGAGCCTATGCTTACTCAAAATTTCTTAAAAGTGATGTTGTAATTTGCTACAAACAAAGAGCAAAATCTAATATCGTTACCCATATGGAAGTAATTGGCGATGTTAAGGGAAAGAACATTATTTTGGTTGATGATATGGTCGATACTGCAGGAACACTAACAAAAGCTGCAGATTTAATGATTGAAAGAGGTGCTAGTTCAGTAAGAGCTATATGCACTCACGCTATTCTCTCCGGAAATGCAATTGAAAAAATTGAGAACTCTAATTTATTAGAATTAATTGTAACTGACTCAATTCCATCGAATCAATCAAGTCCAAAAATAAGAATTTTAAGTTGTGCTCCATTATTTGCTGAAGTAATGAAAAACGTACACAATAATTTATCAATAAGCTCAAATTTTATTACATAATATCTAAAAATAAATTAATTAAAATGAAATCAATAACAATTAATGGTTCTAAAAGAGAAAGCGTAGGTAAAGTAGCAACAAAAGCCTTACGTAATGCTGGAAGAGTTCCTTGTGTTTTGTATGGTGGAGATAAACCTCTTCACTTCTCAGCGCCAGAACTTGATTTCAGTAAATTAGTATACACACCCAATGCACACACTGTTGTAATTAAAATGGAAGATGGGGTTAAGGTTAATGCAATCCTTCAAGACATTCAATTTCATCCTGTAAGCGGTTCAATACTTCATATTGATTTTTATGAGTTATTTGAAGATAAAGAAGTATCAATTAATGTTCCGGTAAAAATTGAAGGCTCTGCTCCTGGAGTTTTAAATAGTGGAGGTACACTGTTTAGAAATAAAAGAAAACTCAAAATTAAGGCTCTTCCCTCAAACCTTCCAGATGATATTGTAATAGATATATCCCAATTAGAACTTGGAGATAAAATTTATACTGCAGACTTAAAAAATGATAAATTTTTAATATTACACTCTGATAATATGGTTGTTTGTCAAGTGAAAATTTCAAGAGCCTCAATTGTTGAAGAAGAAGCTGAAGAACTTGAAGAAGGAGCTGAGGTGACTGAAGGAGCTGAACCAAAAACAGATGGTAAAGAAGAAGACAAGTCATCTGATGAGAAGAATAAACTCGATTCTGACAATTCAGCACCTAAGTCTGATTAGTTAATAGCTAAATGAGAAGCCAAAAAAGCACTTAATTTTAAGTGCTTTTTTTATTTTAGCATATAATGTGGTTATTAAATCTTTATAAAAAATCTAACTCAATTAAAATGAAAAAGTTTCTTATTGTTGGATTAGGAAATATAGGAGAAGAATATAATGGAACAAGACATAATATTGGTTTTGAAATTTTAAATGAACTAACCAAAGAATATGGAAAAAAATTTGAAGTTTCAAGATATGCCCATATTAGTAAATTTAACTTTAAAGGAAAAATTTTTATTTGTATTAAACCTACAACATATATGAATTTAAGTGGTAAGGCGGTTAAATATTGGATGAATAAAGAAAAAATAGATATAACTAATATTTTAGTTATCACTGATGATTTGAATATTCCGATGGGAAAACTGAGACTTAGGGGTAAAGGAAGCTCAGGAGGACATAACGGACTTGCAGATATAGAAATGAATTTGAAAAGTTCATATTACTCAAGATTACGATTTGGAATTGGAAAGCAAAACAAACTCTCAAAAGTAGATTATGTTTTGGGTAAATGGTCGAATGAAGAGAAGATAATTTTAAATGAAAGAATTAAAATCTGTTTAGATTTAATTAAAAGCTTTTGCTTAAACGGCTTAAATAATACTATGAATTCATTTAACAATAACTAAGGAGCTGTATGAAACTTATTTACAGCTGAATCAGATGAATTTCCTTGGATGTCAAAAGTTACTACCTTCCAATAATAGGTTTTGTTGATTTCTAATTTTTGTTGGTAACTGGTTTGTTTTATTTCATCTCCAATTTTTAATAAATTATCTATTTCTTGACCTAAATAAAAATGATAATAATCAATATTATTATCTTCATCCTTGCTTGACCATATAAATTGAATTACATCTGAGTTATCCAGTGATAAAGTTGCCTCATTCTCTGGATAAATTAAATTTGAAGGTTGTGGAATATAATCAGGCTCTGCATTTCCCTCTAAATAAAATTGCCATACATCACTTTGGGTTGAAACCGGTGAATTAATTGATTTAGAAATTACGTACCATGAATATATATCACCATTTAATAAAACCTGATTATAATATATATTCTCATTTTTAGTATCAGAATCAGCCAGTTCTTTGGTATAAACTTTATTTTTTGTACCACTTTTAATTACCAACTCATATTCATCAGTGTTTTCTGATTTGATCCAAGAAAAATTCACTTTACTTTCTGTTAGATTAATTGGGATTGCTGTTTCACAATTATTCTTATTGATTGGAGCTAAAAGCACAGCTGGTGATGGATCAGGAATTGAATCCTTACTACACCCTACAATTAAAATAAAAATTAAAAAAACTCTCAAATTCATTTTTTTATAATTTTGACTGTGAATTCACTCTCTTTTGTTATTATATTCATCAAATATATTCCCGGTAAATACTTTTCCATATACCAATCAAATGACTTAGTTTCATCCTTAATCAAGATAATCCTAGAATCAAGGTAGTCACCGTCTATATTATAAAGATTAACTTCTATTTTACTACTGTAATATGGTAAAAATACCTTAGTATTTGATCTTACTGGATTCGGAGAAACATATGCCTTTTTACCAGTATATATTATTTTTTCATAAGATCCTTGACAAGCTTTATTAGTAAAAACTTTAAATTTATTTATTCCCTCATTTAAAAATAATTTAACTTCTTGATTTTTTTCATACTCATATAGTTTTCCGTTAAGTTCAACAAAATACTCTTCTCCACCTCTCAAGTCAAGATTTAATTCGTTTATATTATAATTGATAATACTATTGACCTGCAGAGGATTAGGTTGATTAATAACTGCGCTATAACATCTTTCAATTTGTGCTTGATCTTTATTTGCATAAATACATAAAAGATAATCTCCACTAGATAAGTTGTTTATAATTTTATCAGTAATATTATTAAAAGTACCCTCTTGATATAAATTATCTGGGCCTATTAGCTTAAAAGAGTAGTCAAAATCAGCAAATGCAGATATGTATATACTTCCGTTATTTTTTTCAATACAACTTTCATCATATTTCAAAATTTTAAAATTATTTTGATCATCAAAATCACAAATATCTCCCTCCCCATCTTGATCTGTATCAATTTGATTTTGATTTGTTATTAAAGGGCAATTATCTTCAATATCAGAAAAACTGTCCATATCACTATTTTTCAATATTTCACCTTTTAAATTAAAATCTATATCAAATTTTAATAATCTACCTGAATCTTGAGGAAAATCATCTTTAATTCTTAAAATCCAGTTACCAAAAGCAGATTCCCCTATTAATGGCCCTAGAGATTGATTAGGTTTAAATTCTCCAGTAAAAGGTGGTAATGAATTATTAATTGAAATACTAGCATTTTGGTCAAAAACAGTATTTGTAAAATTATCTCCTGACTCATAATCAGTATCATACCCTAAATTCTCAGCTAAACTATAAGAAGTCCCATCGGGAGATATTAAAAATATTGAAAGATCCGAAACATAAGTGTGTTCTATATCCACATAAACCTTGATCCCACTTATCTCATTATTATCTCCAACAAAAATCGATGAGCTAGTATATCCTGGACTAGAAAAATTCTCAGCATCATTTAATTTTATTGGCAAATTAGTTGAGGTATAATTTACCTGGTTTAACTTTGATGTTTGAAATGAAAATGAATCGGAAGTTATGTTTTGAGAACATAGATTATTTGACAATACTCTCCAAAAATAATTAGTTGAGGGTTCTAAACTTGGTATATTCAAAAAGTTTTCTTTGCCATCGATTTGTTGAACAATCAAATTAAAATTTTGATCCTTAGAAATTTGAAAAGTATAACTTAATACATTTGGATCGTCTTGCCATTCAAAAAAGAAATCCATTACATCAATCTGATTATTTTGTGGTCTTAATAATTTTTGTCCTTGATTTATTTCTTCACTTTTAATTAAGATGACTTCATAAACATCTCTATTGTTTTCATATAATGTGGTTAGTTTAATTTTATTTTTTCCAGGAGCCAAACTTGATAATCCATTTAAGGATATTTCACCACTTAATTCATTTATTGAAAAAATTTTTTTATTTAAAATTAAGTCAATATCGTTTGGTGAGTCTAAGGATTCTAGAATTATTACATCCGAAAGATTCTCATAGACCTCAATTTCAAAGGGAATAATTTCATTTTCGGGATTACAATATTCATATGTTAACTTATCAAAAATTAATGCAAAAGGTCTTTGTTCAATTTTAAAAGGTTCAGAATTCACAGCATAATAAATTGAATTATCGGCCAATATTTTAAACCTAGCATTTTCAGATGAAATGCCATATGGAATCTTATAAATATATTCACCATCGTTATCTGTTGATAAAACAACTTCGTAATTAAAATTTTGACCCCCATCTAAAGACAAATAAATTGAAACTTTAGAGGAATTAATTGGTTCCTTATTGGTATTTGATACTAACCATTCTATTTTAACCCTCTCTCCTGTCTTATATACATTTCCAGTCGCAGATTGAGAGGTTAGGGAAAAAGGTCCTGCACTTTCAATCACATTTATTTTCATTGAATCACTATTTGTCTGTCCAATTTGATCAGACGAAAAGGGTACTCTATCCCTAACTGTAAGACCCCAATTTAATTCCCTAGATATTAAAGAAATAGTCTCCCAAGATGATGTTATATTAGGCTTTTCTTGAGTTAATTCTCCTTGTAAAACTGAATTTATATTTGGAATACTTCTAACCGGATTATTAGACGGGGGTATAGATCTGGCAGTAGAGCCTGAAAAGTTATTTGGTCCAAAATTAGAAAATGTAACCTCTCCTTCATCTATCTGCTCCCAACAAAATGATAGCTCATCTTTGTCTAAATCATCACCCTCTCCTCTTAACTCATATGCAGTCCCAATTGGTATAACATAATCAGGTCCTGCATTAACAGAAGGAGTGTTGTTAGTCATTTCATCATCAGAATAACAGGATTGAGTTGAAACGTAATCTAAAATATCTTCAATACTTTTATAATTGAAATATGGATCAGTATGGATTTGGACATCATCCGGACCAGTTATTCCAGCATATCCCATTATAGTGCTTCCGCTACCTGGTTCTACATTTGATCCTGTTGACTCATCAATAAATGAATAAGTATGATATGCACCCAGCTGATGTCCAATCTCATGTGAGACATAATCCACATCAAAATAATCGGTTAAAAAATCTTGAAATGAATCAGAAAACCCATGGGAGGTATAGGCGCTACCCTTTTTTCCATCTTTGCAAAGTGTTCCAATTCCTCCTGCATTTCCACTATTTTGCCCATAGTGAAATAAATGACCTAAATCATAATTTTCCTCTCCTATAATTTCTGTCAAAGTTTCTTGAACCTCTTCGTTAAAACTATCAGAGTATGGGTCTGTCTGATCATTATCATAAATTATTTCAGTTCCAGAAATTAATTTTAATGAAATTCCTAATTCAGATTCATAAATACTATTTACCCTATTAATTGTTGAGACAATTGCGCCTAAAGCATCTTCTTTTGCATCACCATTATCCTCATTATCATCATCCCAATAATTAGTATATTCTGCAGAGGCAGAAATAGCTAATCTAATCGTTCTATGAGTTCTATCAGCTAATTCATTTCTGAATTTGTTACCTAGGCTGCTTTTAAATTTATTAGTTGAATTACTTTCATGATTAGTTCTACATACCCAACCAACTTTCTTATGGAGCTTTTTGTATGCGTAATGTTTGTTTTTCAAAAAATTAGAAGGTTGAATAAAAATATCCTCTTTACCAAAAACTCTAATCCATGCATTAATACCTTTTTTCGTGACAGTTAAGGTTAAATTTACATCTGGTCTATTCTTACTATACCCTTTAAATGTTCTAATATTTGGATAGTCTGAAGAAACTTTTTTAGCTAGTAATTCAAATTCATTAATTATAAAAAGCTCAAGATTATTTTTTTCATTTGGGAGAAAAATAGATAAGGTTCCTTCTTTAATTATTTGATTACGAAAAAGATTATATTTTAAATCATAAGAATTAATTTCGTTCTCATCTTCCAATAAAATTTCTTCTTTATTACTCCAATAATCCTGTGATTTTATATCCTGAAAGAAAAAAATCAATAAAACATAAAAAAAACCTAAACTTTTTAAATTTAACTTTTTCATATATATTCAAAAAATCAGCTTAAATGACAAAATGAAAATGGTATTTTTGCTTAATATTTCCTAATATACTGAAATTTAATGAAGGTTTTTAAAAGTATAAATGAATATAGTAATAAGGAAAAATCCTATCTAACAATTGGTACTTTTGATGGTGTTCATATTGGTCATCAACAAATAATAAAAAACTTAGTCAAAGAAGCTCACTCAAAAAATAATCTTGCTGTAGTTTTAACTTTCTTTCCTCATCCAAGAAATGTAATAAATAATAAAAAATCCCTCAAATTAATAGACAGCTTAAGTGAAAAGGAAAAAAAATTAAAAGCCTTAGGTGTTGATGTATTAATAATTCATCCGTTTAGTAGAAGTTTTTCAGAACTTTCTGCAGATGATTATATAAAATTAGTACTAATTGAAAAATTAAAAATTTCCAAAATATTTGTTGGGTATGATCATCGATTTGGAAAAAACAGAACTGCTTCAGTCTCAGATTTAATTTTATACGGAAAAAAATATAAATTTGATGTGAGTATCATAGAAGCTAAAGAAATTAATAAAACATCAGTGAGCTCGACTAAAATTAGGATAGCCCTTTCAAAAGGGAATATTAATTTAGCTAATCAATTTTTAGGATCGGATTACCAAATCGAGGGAAAAGTCATTCGAGATCAAGGTTTAGGATCTAAAATTGGATTTCCTACTGCCAATATAAAATTAAATAAAATCAACAAAGTTTTACCAATGAATGGAGTATATTGGGTATACACTTTATTGGAGGAAAAATTATTTTTTGGCATGTTAAATTATGGCAAACGTCCAACATTAAAGTCGAGAAAATTAACAATCGAAGTACATTTTTTTAGCCTAAGTGAAAATCTGTATAATAGATATATAAAAATCTATTTTAAAGAAAAAATTAGAAACGAAAAAAAATTTGATTCTTTAAATTCGCTTAAAAATCAACTTGAAATTGATAAAAAAACATGCCTTGATTTAGAAAAATTACATAAAAAAGAAATAATTAAAACTATTTTTGTCAAAAACTGAACTATATGCTATCACTTTCATTTATAAGAAATAATAGAGATTTAATAATTGAGAGACTTAATAAAAGAAATTTTGACTCAAAAAAATTAGTTGATAAAATTATTAAATTCGATCTTGAAAGAAGAAAAATAATAGCTGTTCTTGAGGAAAAACAAGCAAAGGGAAATTTAATCGCTAAAAAAATTAGTGAATTATACAAGTTTGGTAAAAACATAGAGGCTGAAAAACTAAAATTAGAATCTAAAGATCTCAAAGCTGATTCAAAAAAAAATCAACAAAATCTCTCGAAAATTGAAAATGATATTCTTGAATTAAGAATATCAATTCCAAATATACCTGACAAAACAGTACCTGATGGAAACTCTGAAATTGATAACCAAGAAGTTTTCAGAAGTAAAAAAATTACTAATTTACCTAGCACTGCAAAATCTCATTGGGAGTTATCAAAAAAATACGATATAATTGATTTCGATTTAGGAAGTAAAATATCCGGAACTGGATTTCCAGTATATAAAAATAAGGGAGCACGTCTTCAAAGAGGCTTAATCAATTTTTTTCTTGAAGAAAATATTTCGGCGGGTTATAAAGAATATCAAGTACCGTATCTTGCTAATAGCGATTCTGCATTTGCTACTGGTCAGTTACCGGACAAAGATGCTCAAATGTATAATTGTGAACAAGACAATCTTTACCTAATACCCACCGCTGAAGTTCCATTAACTAATTTATACAGAAACACTTTACTTATTGAATCTGAATTGCCCATATGCTTAACAGGATATACTCCTTGTTTTCGTCGTGAAGCTGGAAGTTACGGGTCCGATGTTAGAGGGCTAAATCGTCTCCATCAATTTGATAAAGTAGAAATTGTAAGATTAGAAACTCAAGAAAATGGTAAACTAGCACTAGATCAAATGATAGAACATGTGAAGAAAATTCTTGAAAAACTAGATCTTCCATACAGAATATTAAAACTTTGCTCTGGGGACTTGGGCTTTACATCGTCTATAACTTACGATTTCGAAGTTTTTTCTGCAGCACAAAAAAAATGGCTTGAAGTTAGTTCAGTATCCATATTTAATGATTTTCAATCAGAAAGGCTAAACTTAAAATATAAAACTAAAACTGGTGAAAAAAAGTCAGTATATACATTAAATGGAAGCTCTCTTGCTCTCCCAAGAATCGTTGCTAGCATTATTGAAAATTTTCAAACAAATGATGGTATAATCATTCCTAGAATATTAGTTCCATATACTGGTTTTAAATTAATTGATTAATTTTTAGACGATGAAAAATGTTAAACCAAAAAAACATCTTGGACAACATTTTTTAATTGATAATAATATTGCAAAAAAGATATCAGATACATTAGATTTCAAAAATTATAATGAAGTTTTAGAAATAGGACCAGGAAAAGGAATTCTGACAAAAGAAATCATAAAAAAAACCAAACCATTTGTTGTTGAAATTGACCCAGAATCTGCAGAATACATAAAAATAAATTTTCCAGAATTAAAAAATAAAATTTACAATCAGGATTTTTTAAAACTTGACTTACATAAAGTTTTTAAAACACAATTCGCTGTAATAGGAAATTTTCCATATAATATATCAACACAAATAGTTTTTAAAGTGATTGAGAACAGAAATCAAATTCCTTTTTTTTCTGGTATGTTTCAAAAAGAAGTGGCGCAAAGAATTTGTGAATCTTCGGGTTCAAAAAAATATGGAATAATTTCAGTTTTAAGCCAAGTTTTTTATAATACTAATTACCTGTTTTCTGTATCTCCTAAAGTTTTTTACCCATCTCCAAAAGTTTACTCGGGTGTAATTAAAATGACACGAAAAGAAAATTTTAATCTTCAGTGTGATGAAAGTTTATTAATAAAAATTGTAAAAATAAGCTTTCAACAAAGAAGAAAAACACTCAGGAATAGTTTAAAATCTCTTTATCTAACAAAAAATCTTGTAGAAGATACTATCTTTGATATGAGACCTGAATCGCTTACATGGCAAGATTTTGTCAAACTCACTAAAATGATTGAAAATGTCAAACTTTCAAATTGATGAAGATTTTAAAATAGTTATTGAATCTTTAATTGTTAAAAAAAGTAACTTAAAACTTAAAAATAAACTTAAGGATCTTCATTACGCTGATATAGCTGAATTGTCAAATAAGCTTAATTCTGATCAAGCGACATATTTAATAAAACTTCTTGAGAGTGAAAAAACTGCTGATGTTCTTCCAGAATTAGATGAAGATCTTAGAGAAGCTGTTCTACAAAATTTATCTCCTAAAGAAATTGCCGAGGAAGTAGAAATATTAGATACTGATGATGCCGCTGATATTATTGCTGAGCTCCCAGAAAATAGAAAAGAGAAAGTAATGTTGGAAATAACTGATTCATCTCACATTGACGATATAAGGGAACTGTTAACCTATGATGAAAATTCTGCAGGGGGTTTGATGGCAAAAGAGTTAGTAAGTGTGGAAGAAAATCTGAGTGTTTTAAAATGTCTTAATGCTATAAAAAGTCAAGCTGAAGAAATAACAAGAATTCATTCAGTTTACGTAGTCAACAACAAAAATATTTTAATTGGAAGATTATCATTGAAAGATTTATTAACCTCTAATTCCAGGGATAAAGTAAAAGATATTTATATCCCAAAAGTTGATTTTGTTAATGTTAATCAATCAGGTGAGGAGGTGGCAAAGATTATGTCCAAGTATGATTTAGAGGCAATACCAGTAGTCAATGAAGAAAAAGAATTAGTTGGTAGGATTACAATTGATGATATTGTTGACCTAATTAAGGAAGAGGCTGAAAAGGATTATCAACTAGCAGCTGGGATAGCTTCAGATGTTGAAGCTGATGATACGATTTTAGATCTGACAAAAGCAAGATTACCTTGGTTATTTCTAGGACTAATCGGAGGCCTAGGTAGTGTTTTCATTCTTCAAGAATTTGAAATAATAATGTCAAATCCTGAACTTAGAAGTTTATTTTTTTATACACCATTAATAGCTGCAATGGCAGGAAATGTAGGTGTTCAATCTTCAGCGATTATAGTTCAAGGTCTTGCAAATGATAACCTGAAAGGATCTCTTTTATCAAGATTAATAAAAGAAGTAGGTCTGAGTTTAATTAATGGACTAGCACTTTCAATATTACTCATTATTTTTGGTCAAATGATTAATCAAGAGATCATTATCAGTCTAACAATTTCATTATCAATGATGGGGGTAATAATAGTTGCAGCGCTTATAGGAACTTTTACACCAATCATTTTAAATCAAAAAGGAATTGATCCTGCAATAGCAACAGGTCCATTCATAACTACGTGCAATGATATTTTCGGAATATTTTTATTTTTTTACATAGCAAAAATAATCTTAGAATTTTAATGAAAATTCTTCATCTAGATAAAAACCATTCTAGTCTAATTAATGGGCTTGATAAAGCAGGATTAATAAATATTAAAGCTTACAATTCCACAAGGTCTGCTGTTTCAAAAATAATTCACGAGTTTGATGGAATTATAATTAGGAGTAGACTTGAGTTGGATAGTAATTTATTATTAAAAGCTCGAAATCTAAAATTTATTGCAAGAGTAGGAGCTGGAATAGAAAATATTGATATTAATTATGCCAAAGAAAAAAATATTAAAATAATTACTTCTTCTGAGGGAAATAGAAATTCCGTAGCTGAACATTCTTTAGGAATGTTACTTTCCCTAACAAATAAATTAATGTATTCACACCAAAAAATTAAAAATGGTATATGGAATAGAGAACTATCAAGAGGAATTGAAATTGAAGGTAAAACAGTTGGTATTATTGGTTACGGTAATACTGGTAAAAGTTTTGCTAAAAAATTAACTGGTTTTAATTGTGATATAATCTTTTATGATATTAGAAAAATTATTGCCGATAAATATGCTAAACAGGTAAATATTGAGACACTTAAGAATAAATCGGAAATTATAAGTCTACATGTACCTGAAACAAATCTAACTAGAGGATTAATTGACATGAAGTTTATTTTATCAACTAAAAAACCATTCTGGTTAATTAATACTGCAAGGGGTAAATGTGTTGTCATAGAAGATTTATTGAAATGTATTAAAAAAGGTAAGATACTTGGTGCCGCTCTAGATGTGTTTGAATTTGAATCTAGTTCATTTACTTCAATTTTTTACAATGAAAAAAATTCGAAAATAATGAGCCAATTAACCAAACTGGATAATGTAATTTTATCTCCCCATGTAGCTGGCTCAAGTAATGAGAGCTACCAGAAAATTTCAAAGGTCATTTTAAAAAAAATCCTTGCTTTTATAGCTAAATAGTTACAAATTGGACTATTTGATTTGCTCTTTGCTCTAATAGAATTTTTTTTCCATTGTTTTTTATTTTATCGATTGATTTCTGATTGAAATGCCTTACCGTATATAAATCAACATTTTCATTAACATCGACTTTAAATTTAGTATTTAAATTTTTCACTAAATCATCTAGTCTTCCAAATTTATTATTTACACAAACAGAAAAACTTATTGCAGAATTTTGAATCATATCAACTTTCATTTGGTATTTATGTAATAGTTCAAAAATTTGACTAATATTTTTCTCAACAATGAATGAAAAATCTAATGATGATAATTTCAAAAGAGTTTGATTAGGTTTTAAAATAAAACATGGAATCAGTGGTTTTATTTTTACCCCTTTTGAGACGGTTGTTCCATCCATTTTGGGATTCAAAAATGATTTAACATAGAGAGGAATATTTTTTCTTTGTAATGGCTGCAATGTTTTAGGATGGATTACAGAAGCTCCATAAAAGGCCAACTCTATTGCCTCAGAATAAGATATATTAGTCAACAAGGTGGTATCACTAAAAAATCTTGGATCTGCATTTAATACTCCAGGAACATCTTTCCAAATTGTAACATCATTGGCATTTAATGAATAAGCAAAAATTGAGGCTGAATAATCTGATCCTTCTCTTCCCAGGGTTGTTGTATTTCCCTTATTATCACTGCTGATGAATCCTTGAGTTATGTATGATTTTCCTTTTTCAATTTCTATATTGATTTTTTTTACCGTTAGATTCCAATCTAGATTAGAATCCCTATAATTATTATCTGTTTTAATGCAGTTTCTGGCATCTATAAATGAAATATCAAGACCTTTATTTTTTAGATAATTAAATATTATGGTTGTAGATAATATTTCTCCATAACTAACTATCTGGTCATATACAAAATTGTAGTTTTGAAAATTAGTTTTTTTTAAAAATTTATGTAAATCACTAAAAATTTTTTTTACATCTGAATAAACAGCTTCATGGTAATTAAAGAATAAGCCATCTATAATTTTTTGATGAAAATTTTTAATTAGATTCAAATGCATATCTATTTTAATTCTGTTTTCAAAGTATAGATCAACTAACTTTTCAAAAGAGTTAGTCATTTTACCCATTGCAGAAACAACAATGATAGTATCCTTATAACCAGTATATTTTAGAACTTTATATAAATTTTTTACTCCCTTAGCATCTTTTACAGATGCTCCTCCAAACTTAAAGACTCTCAATTTTTTTTTTATTTAAAAAGGTATAATTATCGATCATTTCTTTTGTCATTTGAACAGTTCTCCAATCTGATAAAATTTTTGCACCCGAACTCTCATAAAACTTTATTGCGTCTATATTCCAGTCCAAAACTGCCCATTCTACCCTATTAAATCCATTGACTTTTGCTTCATTAATAAATTTTAAATACAATGATTTTCCTACTCCTTGTCGCCTGTATATTTTTGAAACTATCAAATCTTCTAGATGTAAAGTTGGACCTTCCCATGTTGAATATCTTGGATAGTATAATGCCATGCCTATGACTTTACCTTCAATCTCAGCAACAAAACATTTAAATTTGGGATGTTTTCCAAAACCGTCATTTTCTATATCTTTTTGATTTATCTTGACGGAATTTGGTTCTTTTTCAAATTCTGCTAATTCATTAATTAAATTAACAATTGACTTAGAGTCTGAAATTTTAGCAACACGTATTATAAAACTTTTCAACGAATTTTTTTTTCAAAAATAGTAATATATGTTAATGAAAATGAAGAATATAAATTATATTTTAAAATTGTAACAAAATGTTATAAAACTATAATTTTAAAAATTGTTGGATTGTAATTTTAAAATCAGTTTTATTTTCAACTTGTACCCAATGTCCAGCATTTTTAATACTTACTATATCTGCCTGAGGAAACAAATTCCTTATTAAAGATTTATCTTCATCAACTATGTAATCTGACATTTCTCCTGAAACGAATAAGCTTAAACCATTATAAGGATTTTCTGAACTTACAGATTTGTATATTGAATCATTTTTCTTGAGAACATCTATATTCATTCTCAAGGCTAATTTTTCAGGAGTTTTCCAGTATAAATTTTTTAGCAAAAAACTTCTGAATTCTGGTTCTGAAATAGTCAATGATAAAAAATTATCTATCTCTTTTCTTGATTTACAAGAATCAAAATCAATTGAACCTAAAGCATCTAATACATATTGATTTTTATTTAAATATTCTCTTGGGGATATATCAACTATTATTAGCTTTGATACCATTTCATGATAATTCAATGCAAAGTTCATCGCTGTTTTTCCGCCCATTGAATGACCAAGGATTATAGCACTTGAAATATTGAAATCTCTCATATAATGATATATATCAAGAGATAGAACATCATAATTAAATTCGTCTGACCAAAAACTTCTTCCATGGTTTCTTTGATCAATTAAATGAACTTTATATCTAGTTTTAGCCCAATCTAAAGCATAACTTTTCCAATTGTTTCCCATACCAAGAAAACCATGCAATATAATTAAATGCTGATCACCATCCCCGATAACCAACGAGTGCAACTTCATATTAATTCAAAATTTTTAGATAACAGGAAATAGTTTTTTGCAGTCCATTGTATAAAGACTCACAAATTAGAGCATGGCCAATTGATACTTCAATTAAATTAGGTATGTTGTTTTTAAAATATTCAATATTACTCAAATTCAAATCATGTCCTGCATTCAATCCAAGGTTTAGTTCGTCAGCAATTTTTGCTGCTTCAACATATGGCTTAATTTTGTCTCTATTGGACTCATTAAAATTTTTAGCATATTTCTCAGTGTATAATTCAATCCTGTCAGTTCCAGTTTTCTTGGCATATTCAACCATTTGTGGTATAGGATCTAAAAAAATTGATGTTCTTATACCCTGCGATTTGAAAATATTTACTGTCTTCTTCAAAGGATTTAAGTGCTTTTTTGTGTTCCATCCTGAATTCGAAGTTATGTCATCCACTGAGTCAGGGACAAGTGTCACTTGATCGGGTTTTACTGCAAGCACTAATTCGATAAACTTTGGAATTGGATTGCCTTCTATATTAAATTCTGACTTAACTACTTTAGATAGCTCATAAACATCAGAATATTTAATGTGTCGTTCATCAGGCCTAGGATGAATGGTTATCCCATTAGCTCCAAATGACTCGATATCTCTTGTGACATTAATAAGATTTGGTATATTAGACCCTCTGGCGTTTCTTAAGGTGGCGATTTTATTAATATTTACACTAAGCTTTGTCATAAAAAAAATAAAAATTAGATCTACAACATTACTCAAAAAAGTTCTATTTATACTTTATTTTTGAATAAAAATAAATTGGAATTAAAGTTTTGTAATATTGTATTAATAAAACTTTTAAATGAAAATTGGGGTTTTTAGTGGCTCAAATGATATAAATTCCTTATCCACTTATGAGGAGGAAGTAATAAATTATCTAAAAGCAAATAATATAATTATTTATTTAGATAATCGACTTAAAGATATTTTAAGGTCAAACAACTTTAAATTATTAAATGATGTTAAAGATATTGACGTTCTATTTACAATTGGAGGTGATGGAACCTTACTAAGAGCAATTCCGTTTATTAAAAATAGTAAAGTTCCAATTTTAGGTATTAATACTGGTCAGCTTGGTTTTCTTACTAGTTTAAATAAAGAATTATTAATTGAAGGATTGGAAATGTTCTTTAAAAAACAATATGTTTTAATTAAAAGAAGTCTAATAAGAGTAAATCTAAAACCTGAAAATCCTGAAATAATATCTTTTCCATATGCGTTAAATGAAGTCTCTATAAATAGAAAAAATACTTCTTCAATGCTTTCAATAAAAACAATAATCGACAAAAACCTTCTAACTACTTATTGGTCAGATGGACTAATCATTTCAACTCCAACCGGATCAACAGGCTACTCTTTGAGTAGTGGAGGCCCTATATTAAGCCCCGATACGAAAGTCACTATTTTAAATCCTATTGCACCACATAATATAAGCATTCGCCCATTAATAGTTAGAGACACATCTGAAATTGAGATAAAAGTAACTGGAAGATCAAAAGATCAATTAATTTTTTTAGATAATAGAAAATTTTCTATACCTAATGGGTGTTCAATCAAAATTTCTAAAGCATCTTTTTGTATAAATACAATTCAATTAGATGGTAATGATTTTTTTAAAACTCTTAGAAATAAACTTTTTTGGGGTATAGATATGCGAAATAGACAATAAATCCTACTTTTTTTAGTTAGCAAAGCACAAAGTGCTTTAAAATGATTAAAAGATCATTATTAATATTTTTAATATTTATTTCAACCTATATGAAGTCACAATTTCATGAGGCTGGATTATTTATTGGAGGAAGTAATTATATTGGAGAAGTAGGCTCGGATTACTATATTCTTCCAACGAATTCTGCTTTTGGATTAATTTATAAATGGAATATTAATACTAGATACTCATTACGAACAAGCATAATTACAACATCATTAAAAGCATCGGATTATAGAACAAATGATATAAATCGCTTTGGAAGAGCTTATAGTTTTGAAAATAATTTAACTGAAGCTAGTTTAGGAATTGAATTTAATTTTGTAGATTTTAATTTACATAATCAAGAAACTAACTTTACCCCATATCTCTTTTTAGGTCTCAGCTACATCAATTATGATAAATTTTACTTTGATTCATCGCTAATTCCAATTTCAAAACCAATTAGCAATGATGAACAGGATCAAAGCTTTTCAATTCCATTGATTCTTGGTTTCAAAATAAATCCAAATCCTTTTTTTGTTATTGGTTTAGAAATAGGAGCAAAGTACTCATTAACGGATGATTTAGACGGAAGTGCTCCAATTGGAGACAAAACATTGAATCAATTTTCATATGGAAATAGCAACAATAATGATTGGTATATCTTTTCGGGAATTACAATTTCTTTTACCTTTGGAGATCTAGTATGTTATTCTAGAGGATAATGGATTTAAACATAAAGAAAAATAAACTACCAAAACATGTAGCTATCATAATGGATGGAAATGGTAGATGGGCCCAAAAAAAAGGCTATACGAGAATATATGGTCACAATAAAGGTGTAAAATCAGTTCAAAAAATTGTTGAAGAAGCATTGAGCTTAGATATCCCATATCTTACTCTTTATGCATTTTCCATAGACAACTGGAATAGACCAAAAAAAGAGATTGAGACCCTAATGAACTTACTAATAAATTCTTTAAAAAGAGAATTTGAAAAATTAATAAAAAATAATATTAGACTAAATACCATTGGAAATATTAAAACTTTACCGAAAAAGGTACAAGACGAAATAATGAGGGTCTCTAAGAAAACAAAAAAAAATACTAAAATGGTTCTTACAATAGCTCTCAGCTATGGTGCTAGAGAAGAAATTGAAAATGTAATAAAGAATATTGCTATGGAAGTTAAAAATAACACAATTTCTATCGAAAATGTTGACCATTCAATTATTAATAAGCATCTTTACACTCAAAATTTACCTGATGTAGATTTATTAATTAGAACAAGTGGAGAGCAAAGGATAAGTAATTTTTTACTTTGGCAAATAGCATATGCTGAATTATACTTTACAGATGTCTATTGGCCCGACTTTGGCAAAAAAGATTTTTATAAAGCATTGTTTAATTACCAAAAACGTGAGAGAAGGTTTGGAAAAACTAGCGGTCAGATCAATTTTTAAATTAAAGTCTTTCTTCATAATAGCACTAAATATTATACTTATATTTTGTGTTTCAAACCAATTAAAGGCGCAAAATGATTTTATAAAGGGTGAAAAGTATGAGATTGACTCTATTATAGTATCTGGTCTAAAAACATTTAATCAAAAAACAGTAGTTTCATACAGTGGATTAAGAAAAGGTCAAATAATTCAAGTCCCGGGAGATGAAATTACTGCTACCATCAACAAACTTTGGAAATTAGAACTTTTTAGTGATATTAATTTTTATGTTTCTTCTATCAAAAATAATAAAGTAACACTTGAAATTGAAATCGAAGAATTACCAACCCTATCTGATATAAAAATAAGAGGTATTAAAAAATCAAAAGCTGAAACAATTATTAATGATACTGAGTTAAACAAAGGGAAAAAATTATCAAAAAGCTTTATAACAAATACCCGGAATTACATTCTTAATAAATTTAAAAAAGAGGGGTTTTTAAATGTAAAAGTTAATTTAAACACAATCCCTGATAGCATTGGAAAAAATAACCTTAAGATGATAATTAATGTTGACCGTGGAGATAGAATTAAAATTAATTCTATTGATTTTGCAGGTAATAAGATATACTCAAATTTTAAATTAAAAAGAAAATTTAAAAATACAAAAGAAAAACTTTTTGGAAGGTTTTGGAAAAAATCTAAATTTATCGATGAAGATTTTAATGAAGATAAAGAAAAATTAATAGATTTTTTTAAAGAAAAAGGATATCGAGATGCAAGAATTGTATCAGATTCTATTATAATTAATGATAATAACTCGTTAACATTAAAAATCAATATTGAAGAAGGTAGAAGGTATTACTTTGGTGATATAAAGTTCATTGGAAATAGCGTTTATAATAACTTTCAACTTCAACAAATCTTAGGAATTAAAAAGGGTGATCCATATAACGGTGTGTTACTAAAAAAACAAATTGCCAACGATAAAAAACCAGATGCAAATGATCTAACTAACTTATATCAAAATAATGGGTATTTGTTTTCTTCAATTAATGCTGTAGAGGTAAGTGCAGAAAAGGATACTATTAATTATGAAATAAGAATTAATGAAGGAAAATTAGCTCAGTTTAATAAAATATCTGTTGTTGGAAATACCAAAACTAATGATAGGGTTATTTATAGAGAAATTAGAACTAAACCAGGTGAGTTATATAGTAAAGATAAGGTTGTGAGAACTGTAAGAGAACTTGGACAACTTGGATTTTTTGATCCAGAACAAATATCTCCTGACTTCAAAAATGTTGACCCCAACTCAGGAACTGTTGATATCGAATATGGGTTGGTAGAGGCTGGAGCAAGTCAAGTCGAAATCCAAGGAGGGTATGGTGGAGGCGGATTTATTGGTTCTTTTGGATTTTCTGTCAATAATTTTTCTATTCAAAATTTAAAAAATAAAAAAGCTTGGACCCCATTTCCAATGGGAGATGGGCAGACACTAAGCCTAAGACTTCAGGCAACCCAATTTTATAATGCCTACAGTTTTAGTTTTATTGAACCTTGGCTCGGAGGAAGACAACCTTATCAATTTTCTACCTCTTTCTCTCATACAACTCAATATAGATATGATTACTTTACAGGAAGAGCTGATAAATCTCAATATATGCAGATTAGCGGAATGAGTGTCGGTATTGCAAAGCGCCTTAGTATTCCTGATGACTATTTTACACTTTCTCAAGTTATTCAATTTCAATATTTTGATTTAAAAAATTATTACACCGGATTATTCACATTTGGAGATGGTAAGGCAAATAATTTAAATTATACAATAGCTCTATCCAGAAATAATACATTTACAAATCCTATTTTCCCTGTTGGAGGATCAACATTCACACTAAGTGGTAAGTTTACACTCCCTTATTCATTGATAACAGGAGAGGATTTTTCAAACTTATCGAGTAATCCTTTTTATCAATTACCAGATGGAGAACCAGATATTCAAAAAATTGATCAGGCAAAATTTTCATGGCTTGAATTTTATAAAATAAAATTTAATGGGACGTGGTATACAAGAATCATTGATAAACTTGTATTAAAGACTCAAACCGATTTTGGTTTCTTAGGGGCTTATAATACTGATAGAGGGAATATTCCTTTTGAAAGATTTTATATCGGGGGAGATGGCATGAATCAAACTTTTGCAATGGACGGAAGAGAAGTTATTGCGTTGAGAGGATACCCTAATCAATCACTTTCAACTAGAGACGGATCACTACTTTACAATAAATTTACTGCCGAATTAAGATATCCAATTACTCTAAAACCTTCAGCATCAATATTTGCTTTGACATTCTTAGAGTCTGGAAACGGATATGATAGCTTTAGAAACTTTAATCCTTTTGAATCAAAACGATCAGCAGGAATGGGGATTAGAATATTTATGCCTGCATTTGGGCTACTTGGAATAGATTTTGCACACGGATTTGATAGCATTATTCCAGGACAGACATCACCCAATGGCTGGGAAACTCATTTTATAATTGGGCAAAACTTTTAAATTTTAAAATGATAATCGAAAATATATCTATTTATTTATCGTTTATAAAAAACAAATTATACTCAATGGTCTATAATTTCAATACATTATTAAAAATTTTATTTTTGATTTTATTATTCAATTGTGATAATTCAATTGCTCAAAGAGGGGTCAGAATTGGATATATTGATATGAATATCATATTAGATAACATAAAAGAATATAAAAAATCCGTTATTTCTCTAGACAATAGAATTTTGGAGTGGAAAAAAGAAATTGAATTTAAAAAAATGCAACTATCTCAATTTCAAAATAAATTAAATTCTGAAAGAGTTCTTCTTACCCCTGAATTGATTACTGATCGAGAAATTGAAATTAAAGATTATGCTAATGAAATTATTGCATTACAAGAAAAAAGATTTGGACCTAACGGAGATATGATAAAACAAAGAAAAAAATTAATAACTCCCATTCAAGATCAAGTACTAATTATAGTGCAACAAATAGCAAAAGAAAAAAAATATGACTTTATTTTTGATCGATCTTCGGATATAGTTATGCTTTATTCAGCAAAAAATTACGATATTAGCGACCTAGTCTTAAAAAGACTTAAAATAAATGAAAAAAGAAAAGAAAAAAAGGAAAGATTAAAAGCTTTAAAAACAAAAAATAAATAGTAAAATGAAAAAATTAATAAAATTTTTCGCACTTATAATAGTAATGTTTAGTTCTTTAGCTATTCATGGACAATCAAAAGTTGCTCACATTGATGTTCAAAAATTAATAACTGAAATGCCAGAAGTCATTACAGCTCAAAAAGAGTTGGAAAAACTCCAGAAAACATATGCAACTGACATTCAGAATACAATTAAAGAGTTACAAGTCAAACAACAAACCTACTCTGCCGATGCGGCTAACCAAACACAAATAACAAATCAAGCCCGTGCTGAAGAACTTCAGTCTATGCAGCAAAATATTCAAAAATTTGAACAAACTGCTGCCCAAGATCTACAAAAAAAACAACAAGACATGATGGGACCACTTATTGAAAAAGCAAGAGAAGCTATAAAGAAAGTTGCCGGCTCTCAAGGGTTTGACTATGTCTTGGATGCATCTCCGAATGGAGCAGTTCTTATGGCAAAGGGGAAAGATTTAATGGCAGACGTTAAGAAGGAATTGGGTTTTTAAAAAAATAAAATATTATATGAATAAAATCCATTTTAACAAATGGATTTTATTTAAACCATGATGAATAAACAATATAATTTCTTGCAACTTTTTTAATTTCCTCAATATTTTCATCAGTTATTGATTTTATTTTTCTTCCAGGGATTCCCCCATAAACTGACCCAGAATTTACAACAGTTCCTTTGGTTAATACGCATCCTGCAGCAACTATGCTATTTTTTTCAATCATACAATCATCCATCACTATACTTCCCATTCCAATTAAAACGTTATCCTCAACAGTACATCCGTGAATAATAGAGTTATGTCCTATAGAAACGTTATTTCCAATTATTGTTTTCGCCTTTTTATATGTAGCATGAATTATTGATCCATCTTGAATATTTACCCTGTCACCAATTCTTATTGAATTTACATCAGCTCTAATAACCACCTGAAACCAAACAGAACAATTATTTCCTATAACTAAATCTCCAATTAATGTCGCATTTTCAGCAAAATAACAGTCCTTTCCAAAAACAGGCTTGAAACCAAGAACCTCTTTGATAAGCATAAAATCTAAATTAAAATATATCTAATTTATAAAATATGAAATTGATGTAGTATTTTTGAAAAAAAAATTAATGAGTTTGTATAAAATAAAGGGAAAGTGTAAAAAAGGTGATCCAATAGCAATATTTAATTTGAATAGACCCTTAGGAGTTAATAATTCAAAAAAATACAATAATATTGACGATGCAGAGGGGGTTACATTAGTTCAAAAACTTTTTTATTTACCATTTGTAAAATCTGTTACTTTAAATGATTTATCAATTGAAATTGAACGCTTTGATATTCTTGAATGGAGCGATGTTTTATTAGAGGTTGAAATTCAGATTGAAAAATATTTAAATAAGAATAAAAGAGAGGTTAATTCTGAATCAGAACAAAAAAAAGTCCCATTAAGTGTATATGCTGAGAGTACTCCAAATCCCTCAGTAATGAAATTTGTTGCAAATAAAAAATTAACAGATTATAGTATCGAATATAAAAATATTGGTCAAGCTAGAGGATCCATCTTTGTAGTGGAACTATTCAATTTTTCATATGTCAAAGAAGTTTTTATATCTGAAAACTATATTTCTATAACAAAAAATGATTCTACTGATTGGAATAATATTGTTTTAGAACTCAGAGAATTTATTGTTGCCTCCCTTAAAATTAATAATGTAATAACTTCTGGCTATGAGCCTGAAAAAAATAAATCGAATAAGAAAAAAATAGTTAGAAAGAAAATTGAAAAAAAAATAATTTCTATTCTTGAAGAATATGTTAAACCAGCAGTTAGCTCAGATGGTGGTGATATTGTGTTTGATTCATATCAAAAAGAAAATAAAAATGTAAATGTAATTCTTAAAGGGGCTTGTAGTGGTTGTCCATCATCTACTATAACATTAAAAAACGGTATTGAAAATATTTTGAAAGACATGCTACCTGGTGAAATAAATTCGGTCAATGCAATCAACGGATAATATTAATTAGTTTTATTTATATAAAAATCTTTTAAGTAATAGGGCTCAAAATAAGCTATATCCTCATATTGTTTTTTTTTCCACTTACTAAATGATAGTTTTACCATATTTTTAGCTGATGGAAACAACATTTTTTTATTTACTGAAAAATTTTTGTGTTTAATTATATTTTCACATTTTTCAGAACCAGCTCCAAAAGCAATAATTTTGTATTTTGACAAAAAATTATGAAAACTTTCAGAGTTTAAGATCTCTGCCCATGAGGATTTGATTATTTTGTTATTATGATTATGCAACTGTGTGTAGACCTCCATCCTTCTTGCATCAATCATAGGAGCAATTAAAGTTCCTTTTTCTACTTTCATTTTTTGTGATAAAATAGTTAAAGTGTTTATTGATAATAAAGGGATATTTAACCCAAGACATAACCCTTTCGCAGCTGCAACTCCGATTCTCAGACCAGTAAATGATCCTGGACCTTTACTAACAGCAATAGCAGAAAGATTGGTTAATTCGATATTACAATGAAAAATAGAAGATTGAATTAATCCATGAAGATTTTCTTGGTGACTATATTTTTTACTATTTACTTCTTTGGAGGAAATAAGTTCTCCGTTTTTACTAATAGATACTGAACAATTTGTTGAAGCAGTTTCAATATTTAGTATCCAAACATTCATAAACTATTTTATTTCAAGTGGGATACCAAAATAAAATTCAACAACCTTTAATTTAAATATATAATCAAATTTTGCTCGAATAAGATCAGATAGTGATTGCTCATATCTTTGCTTTGCTTGAACGTAATCAAATGAATTCATAACTCCTGCTTGAAACCTATTTTGAGTATTGTCAAATGCGATTTTTCTTGATTTAACTGTTTTTTGGGAAGCTTCATAAAACTTATAGGCTCCACGAGTGTCATTATAAGCCTGATTAATTGTACTCTCAAGATCAAGCTTTTGCTGATCTAAAGAATTCTTTGATCTTTCCAAATTTATTTTTGCTCTTTTAACAGAGTTTCTAGAACTAAAGCCATTAAAAATAGGGATACTAAGACTTAAACCATAATTTTGTCCTTCATTAAATCTTAATTGATCAGATATAGATAATGCAGGAGCTATTTCAGTATTTTCAATAGGTCTCACTACTGTCTCACCAGAGCTTAGAACAGTTCCAACAGGAACATCTGTAAAAGTTCCAGTACCAATTAATCTATCTGAATATCCCACCCTATTACTATAACTATAAAAACCCCTTAAAGATGGCTGTAAAGAACCTTTAGCCAATTCAATATCTTTTTCAGCTATTTCAATGTTAATAACCCCAAGTTTAATATCATTTCTTATGGTAAGTGCTTTTTCAAAAATTGATTTTGGAGTGTTTTCTAATATAGTTGAAAATGGAATATCCAAATCTTCAATAACAACATTAAAATTATCATAATCAGAAATTTGGAGAAGCTGGGCGAGACTTATTTTAGATAGTATATAATTATTCTCTGCTTGAATTATTGCTTGTTCTTGGCTGGCCAAATTTGCCTCTAATTCAAAAATATCTCCAACAGGTAATACTCCTGCATCAATTAAAGAATTGGTTCTTTTTAATTGTTCTTTTGCAATTATTAATTGACTTTTTTGAGTTATTAGAATCTCTTGGTTAAACATAACCTGAAGATAACTATTAGCAACAAGTAATTTTATGTCATCTATCATATCATCAAGCTGATATTGTTTAGCGAGTATATTTAAGTTAGCTCTGTGAAGCTGATTTATGTTTTGAAGACCATTATATATATCAACACCTATACTTCCTCCAACAGAACTAAATTGAGTTGTAATGTTTTCTAATAAACCTGTTGTAATGTTTTGATTTAACCCTATATTCCATGAATGAGATGATTGAGCGTTAAAATTTGGTAAAAAATTTCCAACAGCATTAGATCTATCAACATTTGCATTTTCAATTTCCAAAGCTGATTGCTTAACAGAAATATTCTTTTCAACAGCCATTTCTACACATTCCCTTAAAGTAAGTGTTTGAGAATAGGTGTAATTAGCAAAACTGAATATTAATATGTAGTATTTTAATTTCATATAAAATTATTAAAAGTTAATTTAAAATCAGTCATCTTAATTCTAATCATCAAATTCATCATCATCTTCTTCATCACCAATTTTTTCTGGTTTAGTTTCATTCCAAACTTTAATTTTATCATTCATATCTAATCCAGATAAAATTTCGATATTAATACCGTCTGAAATTCCAGTTTCTATTTTAATTCTTTCAAACTTTTGATCAGTCTTTTCAATTTCTACATATGCATCATCTGATTTATCAAACTGAAGTAAAGCTTCAGAGATTACCATTATACTGTCTTTTTTTTCAAGAACTAGAGATGCGTTTGCACTATATCCCGCTCTAACATTAATTGAATTATCAAGAAAAACATCTGCCTCAATTTTAAACTTAACTGTTCCTTGTTCTTCATTTCCTTTTGGGGCAATGAATTTTAATTTAGCTTTAAAATCTTTATTCTGAATTGCACCTAAATTAATCACTAGAGGCATTTCTATTTTCAATTTTTCAACCTCTGATTCGTCTATCTTGCCTTCAAATATCATTTTATTTAAATCTGCAATTGTTGCTATGGTAGTACCAGCATTAAATGTATTACTTTCAACTACTTGATCTCCAGCCTCAACAGGAATCTCAAGAACAGTTCCAGCAACAGTAGCTCTTATATTTGTGTTTGCAGTCGAGGATCCTCCTGCAGAACCCAAAAGAATTACCTCAAGATCACTTTTTGCATTTGCTAAATCTTGACTTGCTCTATTAAAATTTAATGATGCATTTTGAAAATCCTGTTTAGAAATAATTTCTTTTTCAAATAAAGATTTGTTTCTTTCATATTCTATCTTGGCATTATCCAATATAATTTTTAATGATGCCACTCTTCCCTTTGCACTATTTAGTGATCCTTCATTTGGAACTACTTTGACTTTTGCCAATAAATCACCTTCATTTACATTATCTCCCTCCTCAACAAAAAGCTCTTGAATAATTCCTGAAATTTGTGGTTTTATCTCTACCTCATCTTCTGGAATAACTTTACCAGTTACAACAGTTTTTTGCTCTACAGAGGATATAAACGGTGATTCAGTTTTATACTCTGTGATAGACTTACTATTTGTTTTGATAAAATAAGCTGTAGCAAATAATGCTCCAAAAATTATCAAAGTTACAGTCAAATATTTTAAAATTTTCATAGTGTTTAATTTATAGTTTATTCTTCTCTTAATGCGTCTATAGGTTTAATGCTTACTGCTCTTTGTGCTGGGATAAGTCCAATTAAAGTTCCAAGAGAGACCATTAAAAATAGTGCTCCCAAAACTAAGTATATGGGGACCGTAGGATTAGTATATGGAAAATCAGTCATATCAATTGTGTAAGCATTAATCCCTGCTAAGACAAAGGATCCAAGAATAATTCCTAGAATTCCTGCAATAATTGTTAAAAATACTGACTCCAATATTATTTGAACTCTAACTTCACCAGGTGTAGCTCCTAAAGCTCTTCTCACTCCTAACTCCTTAGTTCTTTCCTTAACTGAGATTAATAGAATATTACTAATACCTATAACACCAGCCAGAATAGTCGCTATTCCTACAACAAGAGATAAAAAAGTCATTCCTTTCGCAAATCCCATAATACTATTAAAAATTTCTCCCAAATTAAAAGAGCCAAATGCTCTTTCATCCTCTGGGGAAACCCTTTTTATTTTTTTTAGAGTTTGTTTTATATCCTTTTCGACTTGAAGTACATCGACGTTATCATATGCAGCAATGTTCAACCAGCCTACGCGATCTCCTGAATTATACAAATTTTGGTATGTTGTAAAAGGAATAAATACGTCTGAATCGGAATCAAAAGGGCTACCTTGTCTAAAAACTAAAACTCCTATAACTTTGAAATAAACATTGTCAATTCTAACATATTTTCCAACAGGATCTTCATTTTTTTCGAATAAATCGGAGGCTGTTCGCTCACCAATTACACACACTTTTCTTTTCTTTTCAATATCATTTTCATTAATGAATCTACCACCATCATATATGTCCTGAGTAGCAATTTTTCTAAATTCAGGGAAATCACCATAAATCGCATAATCCCCTGAGTTATTATTTCTAACAATGTTTGCGGGTGATCCACCAGCAAAACTCCCTCTAGAATTTCTAGGAACTATATATTTTATCTCAGGCACTCTTTTTCTTAAAATTTCAACATCTTGAAGTTTTAATTCAGGTGACCTTCCAATTTTAAACCCGTCATATGCAATACTTGTTGATTGAGCCCAGACAAACATAGAATTCATAGCAACATTTTGAAATTGTCTTTCAAATCCATTATCTAGTCCTTTTGCTGATCCTGATAATGCAATGTAAATGAATATACCCCATAAAACTCCAACTACTGTAATAACAGTTCTAACCTTATTTTTTTGGATTGATCCAAAAATTTCCTGCCATGTATCTCTATCAAATATTATTTTTAGACTATTCATCTCTTAAGGCAACTATTGGTTTAATCGATGCTGCTCTTTTTGCTGGAATATATCCTGCAATAGCACCAAAGATTATTAAAATAAATGTTGAAAAAACTGCAGTGGAAGTATTAATAAATGGATCAGTAATAAAATAATCATCCAAGGTATCCCCTAAGTTTTTAAGAATTACCACCCCAATAATCATTCCTATAAAACCTGAGAGAGTAGTTATAAAAATTGATTCCTGTAAAATCATTCCAATGACTGATCTTGGAGTTGCTCCTAAAGCTTTTCTGACTCCTAACTCTTTTGTTCTTTCTTTAACCACAAAAACCATAATGTTTGAAATCCCAATTATACCTGCTAATAGTGTTCCTAAACCAACAAAAGTTACAATGTATTTTAAAACATTTGCAAACAATTGATTTTGCTCCAATTGTTGAGCAACATTTCTGACATAGATTCCATTTTTATCAGTTGGATCAATAGATTTTTTATTTTTTAAAAATAACCTTAATTTTTTTTCAAAAACCATAGCAATTTTTGCTCCAAGCTTTGGCTTAAAACTTACTAAAATCTGATCTATTTTATCATTACTTTTCTCTAAAAGCTGTCTGGTGGTATACGGCATATAAATAATTCTCTCTTCATTATCACCCCCCTCATCCTGAAAAACTCCCACTACTTTAAACGCTACATCACCAAGAGATATAAACTTACCCAGAGGATCCTCCTGCTTAAATAAATCAATTGCAACCAACCTTCCTATAACTACATTTTTTGCTTTAAGTTTAATATCATTCTCATTTATAAATCTACCTTTCATTATAATAGTTTTTTCAAAATAACTGTGTGAAGGACTTACTCCACGTGTAGGGTAGTTATTTGATTGATTTTTATAGGATGATATTGAATACCTCTGTATTCTTGGAGTAATGTATTGTAAATAAAAAGGAAAATTTAGTTTGATATCCTCAATATCCGAATTTCTGAATTCTATTTCTCTATTTGACTTGAATCCTCTGTAAGGTTTGGATGTTTTTCCTGCAAATAATCTAAGAGTATTAGTAGCATCATCCAAAAATCTCTCCTTAAATGTATTTTCTAATCCGTTTCCAAAACCAAATAGAATAACAAAAATAAAAATACCTAAAGCAACAGTAAAACCAGATAAAAATGTTCTAAGCTTATTTTTTGCTATAGTTTGAAAAATTTCTTGCCAACGATCTAAACTAAACATATTTTGATGCTAATACTTGTTCAACAATCTTATCTTCAACAATAATTCCATCTTTTAATTTTACAATTCTTTTACACATATTTGCTATGTCCTGCTCATGCGTTACTACTAGAATTGTTTTTCCTTCTTCATTTATTTTTTGAATTAAATCCATCACTTCATAAGATGTTTTTGAATCTAATGCTCCTGTGGGTTCATCTGCCAACAAAACTTTAGGTTTTGCAGCCATTGCCCTAGCTATAGCAACACGTTGTTTCTGTCCTCCAGATAATTCACTAGGTAGGTGAGTAGCCCATTCCTTAAGGCCAACTTTATCTAGATAACTTAATGCTACCTTTTGCCTTTCCTTTCTATTTATTCTCTGATAGTATAGAGGTAAGGAAACATTTTCAAGTGCATTTTTATAATTAATTAAATTAAATGATTGAAAAACAAAACCTAAAAACTTATTTCTGTATTGAGCTGCCTTGGTTTCATCTAAATTACTAATGGGGACTTGATCTAAATTATACTCTCCAGTATCAAGAAGGTCTAGCATTCCAATGATATTAAGTAAGGTAGATTTACCTGATCCAGAAGAACCCATAATTGCAACTAGTTCTCCTTCTTTGACTTCAAAATCTATACCTTTCAAAACATGAAGTGAATTTCTCCCCATTTTATAAGATTTATGTAAATTTTTTATTCTTATCATTGATCAAGTTTTTCGGTGCAAATATACATTTTAAAATATGGCATCATTGATATTTCATGTTACATTTTATTTATTAAAAGTTTAATTTTTGAGATATCATTATCAAACTTGAATCTCCTTCAATCTTGAAAATCATATCTCTAAAATTTGGTGGACCAAACTTTGGTTTAACATTATTGGAATTTCCAAATTCTTCTTTTGGGATTCCAAACAGATTAGTGTCCAGTTTACCATTCTCATTATTATCGTTAAAAAATCTTAAAACATATTTTCCCGATCTTAATGAATCAATTTTAAAAATACTCTTATTATTAGTTATTGGAATATTATTAAATGCTAAAATTTGATTTTCGTTTTCGTCTAATAACTCTAAAACAATTGATCCGTTATGATCATTAAGCTCAGTGATTTCGATATTAAGAGAATTATAATCATCCTGAGATGGAAAAAAATTTAAAAAAAATAAAACTATAAATATCATTCTAATCATAATTAAATATTTTATTAGTTTTTAAAAGATTGAAGTTCATTAAAAAAGATTTCAAAAGATCTTTTTCCTTTTGACGTTATAGAACAAGTGGTTAATGGAATATTTCTCACAAATTTTTTTTTGATTCTAATATAGCCTGCTTTGTTTAATTTCTTTATTTGAATACTCATATTTCCTTTAGAAGCTCCAGAAATTTCAATTAGTTTATTGAAACTTGCACTATCTACTGAAATTAAAAAAGAAATTAATTTAAGACGAATAGGGTTAAACAATAATTTTTCTAAATCTTTTTTCATGGATTAGAAGTATACTCTATATTGAATTATAATTCAATTTCATTTTTTGCTTTTGGCACAAAAATCCAAAGTATTATATATATAATTGCAAAACCAGAAAAAACTGTCAATACCCTCCATAAGATAGGATCAATATTAGTATGAATTGCTAATCCATGACATACTCCCCCTAAATAGCCCTTATCCGGATATCTATATAGTTTTTTCATCAAAGTAATTTTTTCATTTTTTATATTTTGGTTTATACCAACCAATCGCTGCACCAATTGCAACACCTACTCCTATCCACGTTGGTTCATTTGTAGCAGCGAAAAATGCTACACCTATAGCAGTGCCAACACCAATCAAATTTGCAGCTTTATTTGGGTTCTTGTTTTTATTATCTGATAACATAAATTAATTGGTTTTAAATTTATAAAGAAAAAAACCTGGTATTAACATACCAAAAGTAACAGCAACCATGTTAACAATTAAATAATTAGTATCTGGATTTGAAATTATACTATAGATAAACATAAAAATAACTATACCTCCAGCTGTTAAGGGTTTAAATTTTATAATTAATCCATTCATTATTAGGACTAGTCCAAGAAGAAATAGAATCACAGGGGTTGGATGAAATGATTTTGTTATCATTGAAATAACTACTATTAATAACCATCCTAATCCAAAAACAGCCCATATGATACCTATTGCTCTTCCAATTATTGTTTGATAACCTATTTTTATCCCTCTTTTAATATTCCATCTTGACATATAAATCATACCAATTAAAGGAAAGGTTACCCAATATATCCAAACATGTAACATTTTTTGGAAAATGAATGATCCAAAGAAATAGTGGATTACACTCAAAATATTAATAAAAATTCCCCAAAAAACTAAGTTATATCCCAATGGTTTAAGATTTTCTTTAGTTTTATTAATAGTATCATTTATTAATTTTATGTGATTATTTGACTTCATTTCAAAAATATAAAATACAAATATAAACTAGTTTATTTAATAAACCATAAAAAAAATTAGCTTTTATATATTTTATATACTCTCCAACTAACTAAAGCTACTAAAATATAGGGTATAACCATTAAATATACAATTCCATCATTAATTCCCTTGGCAGTTTGCAGGCCCTGCTCTGACTCTAGTACTGCTCTACACATAGAACATTGAGCACTAACAAAATCATTTAGAAACAATAAAGTTAAAACGAATAAAATTGTTAATCTACTATATTTAATTGACATAATATGGGGAAATCATTAAATATACAATTACTCCAGTAATGGCAATATATAACCAAATGGGAAATGTTATTCTAGCTATTTTTTTATGATCTTCAAATAGTTTTGAGATGGCTCTAACGTAGGTCACAAGAACCATTGGAATAATTCCGATAGATAAAAGAATGTGAGATATTAAAATAAAAAAATAAATACCTTTTATTATACCCTTACCACCAAATGGTGTTGGATCAGAGGTCATGTGATAAGCAACATACATTAATAAAAAAACAACTGAAAGGGCTATTGAAATTGACATTAACCTCTCATGAATTATGATTTTTTTTTGTTTTATAGCAATATATGCCCAAATTAATATGACTGCTGTCAACGCATTTATTGAGGCATATATGGGTGGGAGAAAACTCAAAGGCTCAACATTAGGTATTCTTATTCCGAATAAAATTGCAACAGCTACAGGTATTGCAACCGAAACTAAGATTATCCATTTTTTATATTTTACAGAAGGTAAATTTATGTCTTTATTATTTTTCACAATTTATTCATTAAATAGTTTTGGAATATCCTCAATAAGCATTTCAGTTCCATCAATTAATTTTTGGTCATCTAGATCAATTCCTAGATAATATACAATTGGGTTTCCGTATGAATCTAATCTTGATCTAATGTAACCTTTTTTATCAATTAGGGCAAAATATCCCTGATGTTCAAATCCATCTGCAACATCAGGATTTATTGATGAAAAAATATTAAATCCTTTATTAGATAAATTATGAACTGTTTTTTTATCAGAAGTTAAAAAATGCCAATTATCAGAAAATACTTCAAATAATTCAGAATACTCTTTTAAAACTTTTGGCTTATCATTATCTGGGTCTATGGTAAACGATGCTATTCCAAAATCATCTCTATGCCCAAACATATTCTCTAATCTTTTCATATTTTTATTCATTACTGGACAAATTGTTGTGCATGTTGTAAAGAAAAATTCTACCAAATAAACTTTACCATTAAAATCTTCATTACTAATCAATAAGTTATTCTGATTTGTCATTAAAAATGAAGGTACTTTTTTTGCCTCTCCATTAAGTTCGATATAAGATAAAGGTTTTGGATCTGTACTTCTATTGTTTTCAACTATTTTTAAGTTTTTAATACGGTCAAAAATTGTAGGAAACAAAGCAACTGAAATTATAATCAAAATTAAAATCAGAATTAACCAATAATATTTTTTCATAAATTAATTACCTTAATGAATATTTCTTCAGAGCAAGTCTATACTCGGCTAAAATAACCTTAACATCATCCTCCATTTTATTATTTATTTCTGCTACTGATTGGGCATTATAACCATATAAAAAACCTATATCTTCATCATCATCACGACCTCTTAAATTTTTTTTTCTATCAATAATAAATACATACTTTGTACTGTATAATGAATCCAGATTAATAGAAGTATTGAGACTATTAAAATGTTCACTAATTAATTCTTTTGAACCTTTTAAAAACCTCCACTTAATTAGATCAGTGCCAGCTCCACTAGATAAACTTTCTTTTAAATTATCTATTTTCTCATCTTGATCATAGGTTAATAAAACAACAAATTGAAAATCTTTAAATTTATAAAATCTCTTATATATTTTTTGATTTAAGTTAAATGCATCACCTTTCCTAATATCCAAATTAGAACCCCAATAACATAATATAGTTATATGATTATCAAGCTCTATCGAACCACCGTCATGAGTCTTAAACTTTGATAAATCATTTATTCCGTATGTTAATACAGGTAATTTAGCAAAGTTATTTTTTCCTGAAGCAAAAAAAAGGTAAATAACTACAGGGAAAATAAATAATACTGCAAGCACAAAATTCTTTTGAATTTTTTGTTTCATTCAATAAAAAATTAATAGATTTTTTAAAAATTCCAACTTACAAAACCTTTTTGCATTACATCAAAAATATAATCCCCTTCAAGTAGTATTATAAATACCAAGTAAGGAATTAAGATAATTAAAGGCAAAACAATAGCATTTTTAAAACCAGACCGCTCATCTCTTATATGCATAAAGTCCCAAGCAATATAATATGCTTTAACCAATGTCAAAATTATGAAGATCCAATTTAAAATCTTTGTTTTTAAAAAGGATGTCATTAAAATCTGTGGTTTTAAAATTCCTAAGACAACTTCTATTGTAGTAACTATTGATAAGAAAATTAAAACTCCCCATATTTTTTGTTGATTAGACCTAAATTTAAGATAACCTCTGAATATTGATAATTTATGTGATTTATGTCCCATATAATTTAAACTAAATAGAAAAAAGTAAACACAAAAACCCACACTAGATCAACAAAATGCCAATATAATCCTACTTTTTCGACCATTTCATAATGTCCTCTTCTTTCATATGTTCCTATAAGGACATTAAAAAATATGATAACATTAATTACTACTCCAGAAAAAACGTGAAATCCATGGAAACCAGTTATAAAAAAGAAGAAATCAGCAAATAAACGGTTCCCGTATTCGTTTCGAATAAGATTAGCTCCCTCAACAACTAATGTTGCACTTTGAATTTTAGAAAGAGAATCATCTCTAGATAATATTGTTTTGCGTCCATCATTGTTAAGTTTTTCGGTACGAATTAATAAATTAGGATTCTCTTCAAAACCAGACTTTACCTCTAGAAGTGTTATCTCAGATAACTTCGATTCTTCTCTAAACCACAATCCATTGCTGCCATCATGAGTAACCCTCTCTGAGGGCAAATTCAAGGCAAATTCTTTGATCGAAGCCCTTTTGCCAGTATCTGCATATACAAACTGTAAAATTTGACCTCCTTTCGTTTCCAATGCTCCATATTCTCCTTTTATAAAATTTTTCCATTCCCATGCCTGAGATCCCACAAAAATTGCACCCCCTATTATTGTTAAAAACATATAAAATGCAACTCGACCTTTTTGCATGTGATGTCCGGCATCAACAGCTAATACCATGGTAACTGAGGAAAAAATTAAAATAAATGTCATCAAGGCTACATAATACATAGGTGCATCAACCCCATGTAAAAAAGGGAAATGATTAAAAACTTCATCTGCAATTGGCCAAGAGTCAATATTTTTAAATCTGGAAAAAGAGTATGCAACAAGAAATCCAGAAAATGTCAAGGCGTCTGAAACGATAAAAAACCACATCATCATTTTTCCATAAGAACTTTCAAATGGCTTGTTTGCACCCCCCCATAAAGATTCATCTTCTGAGTGCTCTCTTGCTATTACATCCATAAAAAATTATATTATTAATTTTTAGCAAATTTATTAATTCTATTTATACAAAACCACAAATAAATACAAATAACACCAAAGAAAATCAAGAAAATGCCAAAACGTAACTCCAAGATCAATTCCAAGAGTATTTGAGCTTGAATATTTATTATTTAATGTATTAAAAAAAACTACAACCAAAACAATTAATCCAGCAAATAAGTGTGCCATATGTAAAATTACTAAGACATATAAAAATGATGTTGTAATTGAACTTTGCGCTCCAGTAAAATAGTAGCCAGAATCTATGATTTGTCCGAAACCCTTAAGTTGAAAGTATATAAATCCAAGTGATAATATCATTGTCAAAATAATACCAATTAAAGCATTATATTTTAAATTTTTGTGAATAAAAGCTTTAGACATTCCAAAAGTCAAACTACTAATTAATATTAATATTGTACTAATTGAAAAGTAAAATGGAACTTCAAAAGTAGAAAGCCAATCAGATCTAGTTGCACTGACAACATACGCACTTGTTAATCCTGCAAATGTCATTGTCATACTAATCATTCCGATCAGGAGCATCATTTTCTTGGCTTTAATATTTGTCTTTTTCTCTATCATTATATGTAGTTTTAATTACTTAAATATTTATCTAGGATGTATATTAACTGAATAGATGTCAAATAAAATATACTTGAATACATTAAATTTTTAGCTGCAATTTTAGTTTTATTTTTCATTAAGTTGAACGCAAAAATTAACATTGAAATACCACATAATAAAACAAAAAATCCTCCTACAAAAGAAAGATTTAATTTTCCTGTGTATTTTGTCATTGGTAACAATGAAATTATTATTGTCCAAATACTATAAAAAATAATTAAAAATGCACTAGCCTTATCCTTTTTACCAGTAGGAAGCATTTTAAATCCAGCTTTTTTATAATCATCATCAAATATCCAGGCTAAAGCCCAAAAATGAGGGAATTGCCAAAAAAACTGTAACAAAAATAAAACTCCAGGTTCAATTCCGAAACTTCCAGTGTAAGCTACCCATCCTAGCATGTATGGTATAGCACCTGGAATCGCTCCAATAAAAACAGATAATGGAGTAATTCTTTTAAGAGGTGTATATAATATAACATAAAGAAAAATAGATATTGCACCAAAAACAGCTGTTTTAAAATTTAAAAAATATAAAAAAATGACTCCAAAAATTGATAATAAGAATCCAATTATCAAGGCCTGTAATGAATTTATTTTTTTTTGGGGAAGAGGTCTACTTAGTGTTCTTTCCATTAAACTGTCTTTATCTTTTTCAATTAATTGATTAAAAGTATTTGATGCTCCAACCATAAAATATCCACCAAAAAAAAGCAACGAAATAGATTTGAAATTTATCGATTCTGCTGCTATTAAATATCCTGCAAGAGAAGAGAAAACCACGCTAAGTGCGAGTCTCATTTTAGTTAGTTGAAAAAAATCAAAAAAAGTTAGTTTCAATAGTTGTCTCTATATATATAACAAAGATAAATTATGTAGGCTAAATAAAAGCAATTTATCTTATTATAAATGTATTAGACTACTAGGGAAAAAGTTAATTAATTTAGTTTGAATGTAATCGGTATTGAAAAAGGAACCCTAACAGGTCTTCCCCTTTGTTTTCCTGGAGTCATTTTTGGTAGTTTGTTTATGATTCGTGCAGCTTCTTTTTCAAGATTTTTATCTGGTCCACGCATTCTTACACTTCCTATGGTTCCATCCTTATTAATTATAAAACTTACATATACTCTTCCCTGAATTCCCATTTCTTGGGCTATATCAGGATATCTGAAGTTTTTTCTAATGTGTTTATTTATTTGATCTTGAAAACAATTACGTCTCTCAGATTTTTTAACTCGTTCACAACCGGGATATATTGGGACATCTTCAATTACAGCAAATGGAACATCGACATCGTCAAATTCTTCTTCAATTTCGACTTCTTCAATTTCAACAATTTCTTCTTGGTCAGTTTCAGTAGATTCAATAACAGTTTCTTCAACTTCTTCTTCATCCTCAACTACCTCGATTACCTCAGGGGCAGGAGGAGGCGGTGGCGGAGGGGGTGGAATCTTAATTTGCTCGGTAATTGGAATATCCTCATCGTCATCATCCTCTACATTTAATGATTCATATCCATAAATTTTGGAATATGTTTTCCACTCTATTGCACGCCAGGTAATTAAAAGAATCAACGATAAGCCTATAACGAAATAGAGAGAGCTATTTTTGGAGAGGTCAGCCTTAGGATTCTTTTTTGGTTGCATGATTATAGACTTTTCAAGTTGCTAAACTAAAAAAAAAATGTAAAAAAAACGTCATTAAATTCTTCAATGTTGAAACAAAAAGAATAGAAATAATTTATTCTCCCTTCAAAAGTCTCGCGTATGCCTCAGAATCAAGAAGGGAAGAGATATCTTCTGGATTAGAAATTTTAATTTTAATCATCCATCCATCTCCATAAGGGTCTTCATTAATGATTTCTGGAGAATCTTCAAGTTTATCATTAAACAACTCAACTGTTCCAGAAATAGGCATAAACAGATCTGATACTGTTTTTACAGCCTCAACTGTTCCAAAAACTGATTCTAGATCAAGAGTTTCTCCTTGAGTATCAACTTCTACAAAGACAATGTCACCTAATTCACTCTGCGCAAAATCTGTAATCCCGATTGTTGCATAATTTCCTTCAATTAAAATCCATTCATGATCTTTGGTATATTTTAGATTTTTTGGAATATTCATTTAATAATTTTTTAATAAACAAATGTAATATTTTACACAATTATTTTACTCTAATTTCCAAAATTATATCTGATAGATATCCCTGATCTAATAGTAGTTTGAGGAAAAGCAGTTGAGATCGCAAATTCAGAAAAATTATGATCATAAAATAAAAGAGCAGTTAAGTTCCTTGAAACTGAATAGTCAGCACTAAACTTAATAGATAGCTGAGTTTGACCGGCGGTTACTTGATTGTTGTCATATTCTAAATTTCTTAATACAGTAAGATTCTTCCTGTAGGAAACATCTGCTTTTAAATTTAAATTACCCTTTAGATTGGTTCTTCTTCCACCTATTCTAGTTATCATTTTGACATCTTTAAATCTATACCCAAATCCAAAGATATATTCACTTCCATAAGATTCAGTTAATAAATTATTATCTAAACTCAAAGACAAAGCTCTATCCTTTTTAAGTTCAGCAAGCATTCTAAATGAATTTTTTAATTCTACATCTAATCTTAAAAGTGGATTAAACTGTTCCACAAGATTAATATTAGAGAACACTCTTTCACTAATATAGTTGCCAGATCCATCAAACTGATTATCAGAACTTGGGTCAAAATCTAGATTTGTTTGAAAATTATTAAGCGTGTAGCTTGCTCTATAGGCGTGAGTAAGTGTAAATCTTTGAAAGACTTTCTTAAAAGACTTTAAACTATTAAAACCCGTAAACTTCATATTCCAATTTGGTAATGAGTTTCGACTTACTGGGTCTAAATCTACATTGTTTGGATTTTTTCCAGAGTAGGCTGAAAAAAAAGCACCTATTAAAACCAATTGATTGTTTTTCCCATATCCTTTTGGAAAACCATCTTTATCTAAATTTTGATTTGGTTGAACCAACTGATCATTTAACCTTTTAGCAACTTTAATTCTATTATTCCTAAAGTTTTCAAAAATTGGATTTAATATTCCATTAGATTTTTTAAATGATGTGTTTATTAGAATTGTTGAGGTCCCAAAATTACCATAAAAATTAGGGTTTAAAGAAAAATATTCTAAATCTTGAATTATAAAATTTTCAGAATTATTTATTGAGTAATTATTTTCCATATTTAAATCAATTGTCAAATATTTATATGGAATCCATTGAGCTGACATAGTTAACCTATTGTTGTGAATTTTGGTAAATGGTTGATTAAAATTTGGAAAACTAGTTATCCAGCCATTTTTTGCGGCCTCATATCTTATATCAGCTTGATCTCCAAAAGTAAAACCAGTTGTAGGTTTTGTCGTTCCGAGTATTCCAGTCCCTGGGATATAGCCCGGCAGAACAGTTCCATTATTCTCTGAGTAACTAAACTGAATACGTTTAAATGTATTAAGAAAATCCACAATAGATTTCAAACTCTTTTTTTTATTGGATTTAGACTTTTTATTTGGGATATTTTGTGTAGATAATTTAAGACTTGAATAAAGTTTTTGAAATGAAATTGCACCAGTTAAAGTCTTTGTATTTGCATTTTGAATCGTATTTAAATTTCCAAGTTTAGTTCCATCATCAGAAGTTACATTTGAAAGAGCTCTTGACCCTCTTTGCCAGTTAAAATCTCCTGTATATGTATAATTTCCATCTAGAAAATTAAGAAAAGAAAAGTATCTGAAAGGGAGTTTATAATTTAGTGTTAGTGACTGACTGTGATTATCGGTCTCACCCATATCGAATAAATTGTTCCATAGAGGATTCTTGTTATTTAAGGTCTGATCAAAACTTCTTATTATTCTATTATTAGTTGCACTAAAACCAAATCTTAAAGATCTAGTAATGTTATGATTAACTCTATAATTCCAATCAAACAAAAAATTTCTTTGCTCCAAATCAGGTAAAGACAGTTGTTTGGCAGAGTCAACTCCCTCAGTGTATACCTCTCTAAACCTTTGTGTCCTGAGGATTCTATTTATGTTAGAAGTAATTGATAAATCCTTAGGCAAAGGGCTTAAATTGAGATCCATTAACCATTTCCAGTATTGTTTCTGACTTAATTTTTTAGACTTTGAAAAAGGTTGAAGTTCAAACTTTTTAAATGAAAATCCATAATTTAAGGACAGAAATAGGTTTTCATCTTTTTGATTTTCAACTTCATAATCATGGTGATACATTGAATTATGAGCGTATGAAAAATCGAAATTTTCTGGACTATAGATTTTTAATTTTTCATCACCAGATTTTAGCTTTCTAATCCCAATTAAACTTATACTTTTTCTTTTAGTATAATCAATTGCCTGATTTCTTATAGAATCTCTCTGAGATTCTCTCGAGGATATATCCATTCTGTCTTTTAGTAAAATATCTTGATAAAAAGGATCATATTCTGGAGTTATTATTGTTTCTCCAACCCCAATATTAAGTGGTATTTGAATTCCCCAGTTAGTAGGTAAAAACTTTCCCATATTTACCTCTGAAACCAAATCATATTGTGAAACTCCTTCTCTATTACTTTGATTTGGAGATTGATCAATTGTTCCAAAGCCTATTGTCGAATATTTTCCAGTAGCAGATATTGAGGCTAAATCCGAAATATTTGCATCCAATGAGCCAATAGCAGCCCATCCTCCCCTCGAATCAATTCCAGCTATTCTCAATTCATTGAACCAGACTTCACCACAAAGGGTTTGGCCTAATTTTATGGAGGGGTTTTTTACTCCAATCATTAAACTTCTAATTTTTCCTAAAGATGGATTTCCTTTGACTGCATATTTATATTTTTTTGATCCAGGTAAAGTGCTGATTGAAGTGAACTCACTTATTAGATTTAAATCTTCATCATAATAGCTTATTTCATTAAAACTTCTATTTTGTAATGATTTTGCCTTCAATTTTGCAAGAAGGTCAAGTGAAACATCAATAGAGTTTTGATCAGGGATCCAAACCTCTTCAGCACTTAATTTATTTGAGCTATTACCATTGTATTCTGATGGCTTTAGTGGAACCTCAATTTGATAAAAATTATCTTTGTAATCAGTCCCGATTCTCAAAAATGCCACAATTCTGTCATCATATGAATCCATCGAGCCATCACCTGGTAATTTAATTTGTCCAGGTATTGACTCTGCATGCAAAAACATTTTAATTTTTTTATACTGCCTCATGTCAACTTCTACATTTTTAAAAATACCCCTTGAATCCATTGGTTGTAAATCACATACTCTAAACGATAATGATTGTTCATTTTGTCTCACTATGGTATTATTATTATTAATTTGTTCTCGCTGAATTGTTGGGGGTAATACGTAATTAATCGGTATTCTGTTTTCATTTTCTAGAATATTTACTGTAGAAATATCAACTGTTGTGTTTTGACTTTCCACTATGTTTTGATTAATATTTCTATTATACATCCTCCAATCACCTCTTACTAGATCAAGAGTTCCGAAACGAAAAACTACGGGTTGACTAAAACCTTTAATAGCCAATCTGATAAATCTAACTGATCTCAAATCCTCCATATTATTTACTGATTCAAAATAACTGGAGTATTTAGATGATTGATAATACTGTTTTTTAATTGGAATTTTAAATTGAATCCATCTTGTATTTATTTTATCTCCATTTGGAAGATCAACTTTTACATTATCTCTTACATCAGTTATAAATGGATGATTTCCAACAGTCATTGACTGAGAAATAGGAACACGATACTCAAAATAACTATCTATAGTATTCATGCTCTGGTCTCTGTTTATATCTTCACTATCTGGCTCAGTAGTGCTTCCTCTATCAAAATTAGAGAATGCAATAGGAGAGTTTCCCTGTGTTCCGTTATAATTTTTGTATCTATCTAAAACATCTCCCTCTGCTGCAACAAAAAACCTGTAGTTATCTCCTGCAGGATCCTCATTGGGACCATTTGTAAATATTTCTTTTTCCTCTGAATCATTTAATCCATCTAGACCAACATCTTGAAGGGCTCTATCTTCCTCAAGAGTATTAAATGCATATAAAAGTGATTGGGTTGCTGGTACTTTACCCCATGAGGTTGTTTGAATTAATTCAGAGGAATTAGCTCCGGGTAAACCATTTTCATATTGTTTTCTACCATCTTTTAAAATGTCTTCAGAGACATTTCCTAAGTGAAAAATTAATTCTCCAGAATTATTCTGATTTTGAATTTCATTGAATGTATCCAGTAACCAAAATTCAATAAATTCAACATTTGATTGTTCAAAATTAGTGGAAGTCAATGGCCTCATTATTGCTCCCCAATTTTCAGATTTATCTTGTTCAAATAATTGATTAACCGAATTATTATAGGGTCCTTTCTCCCCAGGGTAAAATGCCATATCAAATGTTTGTTGAATCGTAGTAGATCCTTGAACTAAATCTTGTTCAGGAAATATTTCATTAATAAAAATCCTTCTTGTTGTATTAAAAGAAATATCATTATTAGTTATTCCTTGTGGACGGCCACTTGTATAGAATATAGGATCAATTGAGTACCAAGCTAATTTAGCTCTACCATAACCTCCAGATAAATCATTGTTTTGAGCACCTGATCCTTTAAAATTTTTAAATGGAACACTTGCTAACTTCCATGATGAAAAACCTTTTATGTCAATATTTGTTTGTGCTCCTTCAAAATCATCTATATAAACATTAGCTTCACCATCAAGATTTGTGTTCTTTGGATTTCCAGAAATTAATGAAGCTATTTCTCCTCTAAATGATAATCTTGAAGGAATATCCGACTGTAATGATTTGAACTTGTTTACTAGTCTTGAAATAAATGGCATTTCTTTTGAAAAATTTGTATTAAACCCAATCATGGTATTATTTACTGGTTCGGTACCATAATTAGCCTTTTGAGTTAACGGCATCTCATTCAGATTCATAACAGTCCCACCAACTGCAACATTTTCATTTATTTTATGTTGAATATCTAATCCCGAAAACCTTTTATTTTGCTGATTAAAAAATGTGTTATTTTCCAAAGAAATTGAAATTGGAGTATTCGAAGCTTTTAAACCTTGATCAAGGATATTAACTCTTCCTATATCATAATTTACAGTGTAATCAATACCCTCTTGCAGTATTCTTCCTCCAGCAGATACTATTACTGAGCCTCTTGGGATATTGAAAGCTCCTACTGATATTCCATCAGACTCGCTAGACGAATATCTTCCTTTAAGTTGAAATTTATTTTTTTCTGATACCTCAAATGCTGCAGCTTTTGTTAATGAATACATTTCTTTAAAAACATATTGTTTTTGATTTTTGTTAAAAGTGTTTTCATTGTTATAATCCTCTAACACTTTATCATTTTTTAGAAGGTTAAACAAAAAGTTTCCAAAGGGTTCAACTTTAGGGAAAATTATTCTTCCTGATTGAGGTTCTATAGTAATTCCTGGTATAAAATCAAAAAATCCATCGCCATTTGGTACAGGGTCTTTATATATATTAAGCTTATCTAATCCAAATGTTTTAAGTAAAACCTGATTTTCTAGGTTTTCAGGCCAATAATTCTGATCAATCGGACTTATATAATTAATTGGTGATGGATCTAAATACAAAATATTTAATCTAAAATTTTCTTCAGATAAATTAAATGCACCTGTACTATATATATTTTTCATCATTAAATCCCATATAGGTTGAGACACATCAGTTAAATTACTTTTTAATAATTTTGTTATTAAACTATTATTTTCAAGTTGGGGCTCTTGATCGTCTGAAGTTGAGATAGTGGTTCCCGGAACACTACCGTTTGCAAATTCACCAACTTGGTATACCTTTCCATTGTAAGTATATTGATAAGAAACAGATAGAACTTCATCATTACTTAAACGTTGATTTAATGATATAAAACCTAATCTAGAATTTAAAATATATTCATTTTTCTCTAATTTTCTTGCACTTTCTAAAACTGCATAATCAGTACCTTCTTTAAACTTAGACTGCTCATTTCCAAAACCTAATTTCACAGATGAAATATCTCTAATTTTATTGTTCAAAATCCCACCGTTTTCAATCAAATTTGGATCAAGCTTATTTGTTCCGTTATCTGGTAATATTTTAGAACCCTCGTAAACAAAAAAATTTTCTATATTGGAGCCTATTCCTGTTTTATCTATTTGACTTTCCCCTAAATCCTGAAAAGCAATTATGTTTCTTATATTTTGGGTTTGTGAACCTCGATTGGTCACCCAAACTTCAATCCTGGTTATTTGAATATTTGAATTAATGTAAGGGTATGTTTCTAGAGCTGAATCATACTGATCTCTAAAAAATTGACTAAGAAAATAATGTCTATCTTCCTCATAATCCAAGGCAAACACCTCAAATTCTTGGATAGTACCTCCTCCTTGAGAAACAACTTGCTGAGACTGTGACCTTTGTTCTGAAAAAACTGCAGTAACATTTGTTTTACCAAACTTTAAATCGGTTCTAATACCAAATAAACTTTGGGCTCCTTGAATCAAATTACTGTTTAACGGCATACTTATATTTCCAATGTCAATATTTTGAAGAATTCCATCCTCAGTGACCTTTCCATCTAGATAATCAGCAACATCAGTTCCGACTTGAGTTGGATCATTTAAATATTGATTGCCCTTGTTTTTTAAATTTAAAATTTTATTTTTTGCGTCAATCAATTGATCTTTGGAATTGTCTAACTTATTCTCTATGTCATAAATTTTATTATTAATATTCTTTTCATCCAGTCTATCATAATTAAATGGCTCCCTTGCCTTTGGGGGATTATATTGCACTTTAATTAAGTTTTGAAAGTCAAATGTTGATTCAGTATCGTAATTAGCTGTAAGTTGAAGCCTATTCCCTATTTTTCCAAGAAGACTTAGCGTAATCCTTTGATCAAAATCAAAGCTCAAATTTCTTCTATTTCTCGGAGATGCAGCAGGATTATCATTCTTTTGATATCTAAGACCTAAATCCAGACCAATTGATCCCTGTGGATTAATTTCAATTATATCACTCCCAAAAATACTTTGAAAATACTTGTTATTTATATATAATTCAGGTAGAAGATTCTTTTGGACTTCTTCCAGCCCTGATGATTTTCCGCTTATTGCAAGGGTTTTTTGTTTAAAATAGCTTTTAATATTTTTTGATAATATCAATTTTTCATACTGATCTGGAGTTAAAACTAAAGGAGAATTAATTGGATAACTTCCAATTGTTTTAGATAAATAATACCTGTCTGTTTCTGGGTCATAAGTATAATTATCTTCCACAAAAGAAGAATCAGGAAATGAAATAATCATTTTTGGATCTACCTGATCTACTTTACTATCTTGGGCAAAAAGATTATATCCTACAAACAAAAACAGTATAGGGAAAAATGAGAGGTTAAAATTAAAAAACTTACTCTTAATCAAACTTATTTTAAAGCTTATTCAAGGCTAACTTTATTAAAGTCTCTACGGAGCTTTCAGGATCGCTTTGAATTAGGTTATCAATTACTTTTTCAGAGTTTCTTCGGTTATATCCAAGAACCTCTAAAGCTGATAACGTTTCTTCTTTATTTGTATTGTTTGATTTTTGGGAAATTTCATCAATTCCATAAAGATTTTTAATTTTATCTTTAAGTTCAATAATTGCTCTTTGAGCTGTTTTAAGACCGATCCCTTTAACGGTTTTAATTTTGTTCACATCATCACTTAAAATTGCATTTTGTACATCTTTTGGGGATAATGAGGACAACATTGTTCTGGCGGTACTAGTTCCAATTCCAGAAACGCTAATCAATAATCTAAAAACAGCCCTCTCAAGTTCGGTCATAAATCCATATAATAGATGAGCATCTTCTCTGATTTGCAGGTGGGTATAAAGCTTTATCTCCTCTACATCATTGATCTGTCCAAAGGTGTACAATGATATGTTTACTTCGTATCCTACTCCATGACATTCTATAACTAAATGTGTAGGGTGTTTTTCTATTAATTTTCCTTTTAATTGAGTTATCATATCATTTTCTTTTTTGTTGAGAATCAACAACTGCAACAGCAGCCATATTAACAATTTCTTGAACTGAAGCCCCTAACTGAAGGATATGGACTGGGGCATTTAAGCCCATTAAAATTGGACCAATAGATAAATTTCCATTTAGCTCTTTCATTAGCTTATATGTTATATTTGCGGAGTCAAGATTAGGGAATATTAATGTATTGACATTTTTATTAGTTAAATGAGAAAACGGAAACTTACTTTTTAACATTTTTTTATTCAATGCAAAATCAGATTGGACTGGCCCATCAACATCTATATCAGGGTAGTATCTATGTAAAATTTTTACGGCATCGGAAATTTTTGTTGCCTCAGTAAACTCTGAAGATCCATAATTTGAAAATGAGAGCATTGCTAAAACAGGTTGTAATCCAAACATTTTAACCGTTTGGGAGGTCATTTGAGCAATTTTAGCCAATTCTTTAGAGTTGGGATTTATATTCAATGAGGTATCAGATAAAAAAATAGGACCCCTTTTTGTTAGCATAAGGTTTGTTGCGGCAACTCTTCTTACCCCTTTTGCTGGACCAATTGATTCTAATATAGGTTTAATAACTGCTGGATAATTTCTTGAGTACCCAGATAACATGGCATCTGCATCACGATTTTTTACCATCATGGCTCCAAAATAATTTCTCTCTCTTAGGAGTCTTTTAGAATCCTCTAGGGTTACTCCACTCCTATTCCTTTCTTTCCAAAAGATTTCTGCATATTTAGTTCTTAATTTTGATTGATCAGTTGATTTTGGGTCAATAATATCAATATCTGCGTCAAATTCAATCGTTTTCATCAAATTTTTAATGGTTGTCTTATTTCCAAGTAGAACTGGAACAGCAATACTTTCTTCATATACTATTTGGGCAGCCTTAAGAACATCGAGTTGGTCTGCCTCTGCAAAAATCAATTTTTTTGATTTTCTTCTAGCTCTAGTATGAAGTAGCCTTACCAATTTTTGATCGTTATCTAATCTTAATGCTAAATTTTCTTTGTATTTATCCCAATCCACAATTGATTGCTTTGCTACACCAGAGTCTATTGCAGCTTTTGCTACTGCGGGAGGGATTTCAGTAATTAGTCTAGGGTCAAATGGCTTGGGGATAATATATTCTTTTCCAAATGAAAGTTTCATTTCACCATATGCAATATTTACTTGTTCAGGAACAGGCTGTTTTGCTAAATTGGCAAGAGCTGTAACCGCAGCCATTTTCATTTCCTCATTAATTTTAGTAGCTCTCACATCCAGTGCACCTCTAAAAATAAATGGAAAACCTAAAACATTATTTACTTGATTTGGGTTGTCAGATCTTCCTGTAGCCATAATTACATCATCTCTAGTTGAGCAAGCTGTTTGGTATTTAATTTCTGGGTCAGGGTTTGCCATTGCAAAGACAATTGGATTATCTTTCATTGACTTCAACATCTTTACACTCAGAATATCAGGCTTTGATAATCCAATAAAAACATCTGCATCAACTAAAGCATCTTCCAGTGTTTTTAACTTTAAATTCGTAGAAAATTCAGATTTTTCTTTACTCAAACCTTTTCTATCATTTCTAATAACACCCTTGCTATCTGTCATTATTATATTTTTTCGTTTCGCACCAAATGACTGATATAATCTTGTACATGAAATAGCAGCGGCACCAGCCCCTGATATTACAATTTTTACCTTTTCAATTTTTTTATTAGCTAATTCCAAAGCATTAATTAAAGCAGCACAAGATATTATAGCAGTGCCATGTTGGTCATCATGCATTACAGGAATATCTAGTTCTTCTTTTAAACGTCTTTCGATTTCAAAAGCTTCTGGAGCTTTTATATCTTCCAAGTTAATTCCTCCAAAAGTTGGGGAAATAGCTTTTACGGCAGTTATAAAAGCCTCAGGATCCTTTTCACCTATTTCAATATCAAAAACATCAATATCAGCAAAAATTTTAAATAATAATCCTTTACCTTCCATTACAGGTTTTGATGCATTTGGACCAATGTCACCTAATCCGAGAACTGCTGTTCCATTAGATATAACTGCCACTAAATTTCCTTTATTAGTATACTTGTATACATTATTTTCTTGTTTATCAATTTCTTTGCAAGGAACAGCTACACCAGGTGAGTATGCAAGAGCCAAATCTCTTTGAGAGTTGTATGGCTTTGTTGGGATAATTGCTATTTTACCAGGCTTTGGTTTTGAATGATAAATAAGTGAAGCTTTTTCATCCTTCTTACTCATATACTAGAATTTTTTTATAAATAACATACAAGTTAGTCTATATCAATAGAAAACTAGAAATAAATTTTAATTTAATTTAGTTTGGATTTTGTTAACAATGTATGAGCCCACTTTTTCTCCCTGAATAACTCCTTCATCGATTGCCATCATGTAATGGATTCCTCCATATAATCGCGATAAAGCGGCCTCTTCAGAAGCGTGAATAAAAGATTCATAGGTTCTTTCAGGTAAACCATATTTTAATTCGGTAGTATCTACGAAACTAAAATTTTCACCATATATATCAGTCAAAATAACTGCTGCTGCTCTAGAAATTACTGAATGTCCGCTTGTATACTCAGGAAAAGGAGGAGTTTGAAGTACAGGCGTCCATTGATCATCATAAAACTTATTAATCAAGGTTTCTGGACGAACAACTAATGTTTTCCATTTATCATTCCAACACGCAATAAATGAATCAAAAAGTGCAATTGAAACATTTGCATATGCATTTACAGTTTCGAAAAAATCACTTTTATTTTTCCTAGATGCAATTGCAGTAATTCCAATCCAATGACCGCCAGGTGTAATTTTTTTTGTAGCGATCATTGCATGACCAGTGTGATGAGTTACATATGGATTGCAATCCCAAAAGCTAGCTTTATTTAATTGATCATTTGTTAAATTATCTCCAATCTCGTATACCTGTTGAAGTTGTAGCTGAAAAGGACTCCCTTTTGTTAAATCAAATTTTAGTGGAGGTTTCGAAGGAAACATATTGGCTGAATCAATAACCATAGTTCTAATCTTACCCCAATGAGGTTCAATTCCATCCATATAATCGGGGGGGGTTGGTTTCCAATAATTATCAGCTTCCTTGATTGAATATTTTGGATAAGTCCTTGTTATATCATAATTATCATTTTTAGCCCAAGTAAGAATGTGATTAGCCACATACTTTCCAAATTTTTCAGAGGCTTTAATTGTTTTGTAAGGAATATTTAGATTTTTTATTTTTTTAAGAAAATTCTTATTTAAGGATTCCATTTTTTCTTTTGAAAAAATAAATTTTTTTCCAACCTCATTAAAAGCATAAAGAGCAGCTAAATTTGAATTAATATTTTTCTCTTTTGAGTAAACTATTTCTTTCAATCCATTAATTTGTCCGCTAAGAGATCTATAAGATTCTGGATTTAAAAAACTAATAGTCTCATATGCTGCTATAGATGGATAGACATAAATCCTCGATGCAACAGGTGGAGAAAAAATGTCATAGACAATAACATCAGTAAGGTTTTGCATTGCTTGATGAAAAAGCTCGGGATCATTTAATTTTTCAATATTGTTATCATCGTTTGAACATGAAATTACAGACAATGATATTAATAAAATAAAACTAAAAAATCTCATTTTTGAAGATGCATATGTATTTAAAAATTTCATTAATCACTTATAATTTATAATAATTTAGAATTTTTGCAAATTTAAAAACTATATGTGATTAATAGGTTAATTAATCACTTATTTATGTATTATATCTATTTTTCTTAATTTTGAAATTAAATAATTTTGAATGGACCTCAATACATCTTTCCAAATTCCTGGGAGAACAGAAAAGTCACGTTTCGAAAAAATTGATACAAAGGTTTTTGGATCGGCTGAAATTGCCTCAAAAGCAGTTGCAACTGAAGTAGCTGAACTAATTAAAAATAATAAAAAGACTGTACTAGGTCTAGCTACTGGCTCTTCTCCCATCGGAGTTTACAGAGAATTAGTTAATATGCACAAAAATAATGGACTTAGTTTCAAAAATGTTATAACCTTTAATCTCGATGAGTATTATGGTATTAAAAATACTGATCCTCAAAGCTACCACTCATTTATGAATCAACATTTATTTGATCATATTGATATCAATAAAAAGAATATTTTTATACCTAATGGGGAAATTTCAGAAAAAAATATCGAAAAATATTGTATAGACTATGAAAAAAAAATAGACTCGTTTGGTGGGATAGATCTACAATTACTTGGAATTGGAAGAACAGCCCATATCGGCTTTAATGAACCTGGGTCTCACGAAAACTCTGCAACTAGACTTATTAGCTTAGATCCAATAACAAGAGAAGATGCCTCAATTGATTTTAATGGATTAAGTTTGGTTCCATATAAGGCAATAACAATGGGAATTAGTACTATTATGAAAGCAAAAAGAATCATCTTGCTTGCATGGGGTCACAAAAAAGCGAAAGTAATTCAACGTTCAATTGAACATAAAATAGAAAGTAATTATCCTGCTTCTTTTCTACAAAATCATAATAATTGTACTTTTGTTATTGATTATGAGGCAAGTGCTGAGCTAACAATAAATAAAACACCGTGGCTTGTTGGAGAATGTAATTGGAATAACAGGCTTAAAAAAAAAGCAATCTCATGGTTAAGCCGAAAGGTTTCAAAACCAATACTAAAATTAACTACTAGAGATTATAATGAATTTGGACTTTCAGGTCTTCTTGCAGAATTCATGGGTTCTGCATATGATTTGAATATTTGGATGTTTAATCAATTACAACATACCATAACTGGTTGGCCCGGTGGAAAACCCAATTCTGATGACTCTAAAAGACCTGAAAGAGCTAAGCCTTCAAAAAAAAGAGTTTTGATTTTCAGTCCACATCCTGATGATGATGTGATTTCAATGGGAGGCACTTTTGCAAGACTAATAGAACAAGGCCACGAAGTTCATGTGGCATATCAGACCTCCGGAAATATTGCTGTTAGTAATGATGAAGTTCAGAAATATATAGAAGTTTCTGAGAGTTTTGTTAACCTTCCAGATAATTTAAAAAATATAATTTCAAATAATGGTTTTTTGAATATAGATTCTAAAGATCAAAGAAGAAAAAAACTAAGCTTAAAAATAAAAGGTGCAATAAGAAGAAGTGAATGCATTGGAGCTGCAAGGTTTTTAAATCTTCCAATTAGCAATCTTCATTTTATGAATCTTCCGTTTTATGAAACTGGAAAAATTTCTAAAAATGATCCTGATCAGAATGATATTAATAAAACTACTAGCCTAATAAAAAAAATTAAACCACATCAAATTTTTGCAGCTGGCGATTTAGCCGATCCTCATGGAACTCACAGAATATGTTTAGATATTATTTTTGACTCGTTAAAAATTGTAAAAAATGAGTCTTACATGAAGGATTGCTGGTTATGGCTCTACAGAGGAGCATGGCAGGAATGGAGTATTGAGGATATAGAAATGGCGGTTCCATTAAGTCCAGATCAAGTTTTACAAAAAAGAAATGCAATTCTTTTTCATCAATCCCAAAAAGACAAAGTAATGTTTCAAGGAGAGGACAACAGAGAATTTTGGTTAAGGGCTGAGGAAAGAAATCAAAAAACTGCCAAAAGTTTTAATAAACTAGGTTTTGCTGAATATCAAGCTATTGAAGCATTCAAAAGATATCATTTTCATTAATTTATTTAGATTTAAACAATAAAGAATTATTATTATTTTGGGTAACAAATAAAGCATTTTTGTTATTAATCCTTATTAATTCAATTGAACGCCCATAGAATGGCACATCAAAACCACTTGATTTCTTTGGTATTATCTCAAAATCAAAACCTTCTTTAAACCTTAGAACTGAACCTTGAAATGAATTTCTGGGACCGGTAAAGACCTCATATGCATTGTCATTACCAATAAAAAAAATTTCCTTTGATCCATCATCGTTAATATCGACTACTTTTGTATCAAAAATAGGTGAAAACTGAACTTCAACTGGAAGGATGTGCTCCACAAATTTTCCATCATTATTTTCATAAATAGTAGTTTTATAGTTGTGTATCTCTAGCGTTTTGGAAATTTTTTGTTCTTCTTTATTTAAAATCTTATCCATTGAAGCTTTTGAATATGACTCATAATTAATGAAGTCACTTTTCTTCTTTTGAATTTGATTTAAAAAGTTGTTTCTCAAATGTATTGGAAAATAATCTCCCTCACAAAAATGAAAAACTAAAGGTTCTGGTCTCCCATTTCCATTATAATCACCATATTTCATTATTAAAGGTTTATCTTTTGAAATATTATACGGTGTGTTTTTTCCATGGTTTCCAGCAATTAAATCTAAATCTCCATCACCATCCAAATCATTCATTTCTAAACTGTTCCAAAAACCATTGTTAGTCTTTGGAAAATAAGATTTATCATATATAAATTTATTGTCATTTTGATTAATAAGGACTTCGATTCCCATCCACTCTCCACTTAAAATAACATCTATTTTATTATCATTATTAATATCAATTATTTCAGCGTCAGTAATCATCCCTAAATATCCTTTTTCAGGTAAAAATAAATCTGAAATATCTTCAAAATTTCCATTTTTATTTTCTAATAAATATGTCTTTGGTGAATCTGGGTAACTATTTGGCTTAACTCTTGATGTTATTAATAAGTCAATATCCGCGTCATTATCAAAATCAAAGGGAACTATTTTGGAGGTAACTTCGTGTAAATCAGGTAGTAAGTTATATTTTGTAAAGTTTCCTTTGCCATCATTAATAGCCAAAACATCAATCAATGAAATAGAATCTTTAGATCCATTATGACCATATCCTAAATATAAATCCAAGTCATTATCATTATCAAAATCAAATAAACTCAATGCTGTAAGTTCTTTATCCTTTGCATCAATTAGTAATGTTTTACTATTAAAACCATTTTCATTTTGAAAAAATATTTTACCTCTTTGACCCATTGCCCCACCGACTATAATATCATCTAAAGAATCACCGTTGATATCACCGACAATACTTGATGGCCCTTCATTTGTGTAAACACGTTGTTGAAGTTCATAGTCAAAAAAATCATAGCTCTTATTTTCTCTGTGCTTAAATTGTAAAATTGTGTCTTTTGATAGTTCTAACAAGGGCTTTTTTGAGTCAATTATATTTGATATTGAATATTTTTTTTCTAAATTATAATTAACGGTAATTTCTTGATTTATTTCTAAATCTTTTAAAACAGAATATTCTTTTGAATTCCATTTTATAACTAGGGAATCTATTTTTTGAACTCCATTAACACCAAAATGAATCTTAGGGCTCAAGCTTGAAAGGTAGCCCCTGTGGGGATTCATGGTCCCTTTCTGCTCTAAAGAATCATTATAGTATATATTAGTTTCACTGTGAAGGGATTGATAATTATTTTTGGAGCCTATTAAATTTAATATTAAGTAGGAAGGGTTTGAATTAAGCTCATTTCTATAGATAAAAGCTTTATCGTTCAAATTATTAACAACAATGTCTAAATCCCCATCGTTGTCTAAATCTCCGGTTGCCTGACCATATGAATATGATGGTTTTTCCATATTCCAAGATTTAGTAATATCAAAAAAATCATAGTTGCCAGAATTTAAAAACATAACATTTGATATCTTAACTCTTGGAATTAAGTCAAGAAAATCTTGAGTGGTTGCCAAAATGCTTTCATAACTATCTCTATAATTTATAAAATCAAGATCCGTTAGGTCTCTAGGAAAACCATTTGTTACATGAAGGTCTTTTTTTCCGTCATTATTAAAATCAGCAAATATTGGAGACCAACTCCAATCAGTATTGTGAACCTTACTTAATTGACTAATCTCATTATAATCATTAAAATCATTTACATAGAGACAGTTTCTCATGTATTGAGGTTTTTCTTTATAAAGATCTAATAGATCGTAAAAAAGAAAATTACTTTTTGAAAACATTTTTTTTGTTCTACTTAAAGTCCTTGGAAGCATATCTAAGGTAATAACATCATCAGAGCTGTTATTATCAAAGTCAGCTACATCTATACCCATAGAACTAAAACTTTGGTGTTTGAAATATGAAACTATATCTTCTTTGAAGGTTCCATCTTTTTGATTGATGTATGCTGAGCTACTAGTCGCAAAATCATTTGAAACAAAAATATCTAGCCATCCGTCGTCGTTAATATCAAAAATATTAGCAGATAACGAATATCCATCGTTCAAAACACCTGCGGGTATTGTGATGTCTTTAAATGATTTGCCGTCAATATTTTCAAATAGAACGTTTATATTATCATTAATTAGATTGGAGGAAGTATTTCTTTTACTTAAAACATCTCCCCTATTGGTAAAGAAATTATTTATTAGATAAATATCATTATCACCGTCTTGATCAAAATCAAAAAAATAGCTATTAATTGTATATCCATCATAATCTAATCCATATTCTTTAGCCATATTTTTGAATAATGGAATACTATCCTTATTAACTCCTTGATTTATTAAAAGAATATTTTTTCTGTCAATAGCATCACCTTTTCCTGAAACTGAAATATACATGTCGGGCCAATTATCGTTATTTATGTCAATAACTGAAACTCCCATACTCCATGATCCCTCACACTCTGTTTTAGAAACAGATGAAACATCTTTGAAAACAAAATTTCCTTGATTTAAATAGAGTTTATTATTAACTACGTTTCCTGTAAAATATATATCTTCTTTACCGTCTCTGTTGAAATCAGCAATAGCGACTCCACCCCCATTATAGATATATTCATAATTTAATATATTTAAACTATCAGATTCAATCACTTCATTATTAAATGAAATATTGGAGTGTTTTTCTGGGACCAATACCATTTCATTTTTTTTCCCACACGAAATGAGAAATATAGAAAAAAAAATCACTCTAATATTTAGGTTGATCATATAAAAAATTTGGATTGTAAAAATAAAATTAAAAAGCCCCTTTAACAAGGGGCTTTTTATAATATACTAAAATTTTAAATTTTAGTGGCCAGGATTTTGAGTCAGAGTGCCATTACTTTGGTCAATCGCCTGAAGTGGGATTGGAAAGTAAGTATGCTTAGCTTCAAAAACTTGTCCTTTAGCAAAAGTAGTTATTGTTGCAGACTCATTAGCTATGTATGCAGCCATGTGAGCAGGCATATTACCCCATCTTACAAGGTCAAAGTAACGATGTCCTTCCATTGCTAATTCTAATCTTCTTTCAAATCTAACAGCCTTACGAGCTGTAGCTTGGTCTGTCCAAGGAGTAGTATATAACTCGATTGAAGGATTAGTTCCTGCAACAGGAGTCATACTTTTAGCTCTTTGTCTAATTTGATTAACTAAAGTTCTTCCCCTTTCAAGGTTACCTGTTTCAACAGCAGCTTCAGCAGCCATCAGAAGGACGTCTGCATATCGCATGATGTGGTAATTTATACCTGATAAATTTTGACCCCATCCACCTTGAGCAAAGTTGTTAGCATCATCAGCTTGGAATATATTCTTCTTAGGTAAATATGGACCTGAGATATCAGAAAAATTTGCACGAATCCATCCTTTTCCTTCGTGGATACCATACCCGTTGTAGTCAACTCCTCTTCTACCTACTGTAAAGTCAAGACGTGGATCAACTGTAGCGGTTGGTAATGTAAAAGCTTCATCACTATTTATTCCGTAGTCATGATCCATTGCGGAACTTGCTTGAAAAGTATCTAACATAGGTAACCCAGCTTGTGTTTGGTATGCATCAACTAAATCTTGAGTTGGTTGATAAAAACCACAGCACCATCCGAAAGCTGCAGGGTAATTTAATGCACCTGTTGCGTTACCTTGTCTTACCTGTCCATCATCAGCAGAATACTGGATAGCAAAAACTGCTTCTGGACCATTTTCAGTCTCTGATCTAAAGTTATCTACTAATTGTGGGTGAAGTGCGTACTGACCAGAACTAATTACAGCTTCTAGGTTAGTTGACGCTTGTGCCCATTCACCTTTAAAAAGATGTACTTTACCTAAGAAAGCCTGTGCAGTTGAGGAGACAGGTCTTCCCATTCCAGCATAATCCGCACCTCTTGTAGCAGGTAGGTTTGCCATGGCATAACTGAAATCAGCAGCAATCTTATCGTAAGTTAAAAGTGTTTCTCCACTGTTAGGAACACTATACTCTAATGCTGCAGCTAACTCTGGAGTAACATCTGGCACATTTGCATAGTGCTTGATTAATTCAAAGTTGTAGTGTCCTCTCAAGAATCTAGCCTGAGCGTTTTGAACCACATAAGCTGAAGGGTCATCGCTACTTGCAATTAGGTTAATAACTGAATTAGCACGATTGACTCCGGCAAAAAGAACTCCCCAACGAGCGAGGAAATATCCATTGGCAGTTTGCCAATTATAAAGCTCTAGTGAATATAAATCAGGTTGGTCACCATCAGTACTACCTTTGTGAGCATCATCGGATGCAACGTCCATTACCCAGTTATCAGCACTTCTTCCCCAACCATTACCGAAACCACTATTTCTAACACCATCCAAAACTGAATAAGTTCCAGTAAGTAGTAGATCAATGCCTTGTGCATTAGCCAATTGTGAGTCATTTAATGATCCAATTGGATCTACATCAGTAAACGATTCAGAACATCCAACTGTGAAAGTTAAAAGTCCTATAAATAATATATATATTTTTTTCATTGTTAAATTTTTGTTGTTTTTGTTTCTATACTTTTTTAAAAACATTTGAAATTAAATTAAAATAATTTATGTTTTGTAAAAATTTTATAGTTTTTTCTTATAGTTAAATATCTTTTAATTATTAGAAGTTTATCTGAACTCCAACCGAGAATATTCTTGGTGCTGGATAAGTTCCTTCATCAACTCCTATAGTTATAGGACCTCTTCCTGCAACTTCAGGATCCATTCCAGTATAATCTGTTATGGTAAATAAATTAGTCGCAGTTCCATAGATTCTCAACATATCAATACTTCCTAATCCTGAGGCAGCTAATGCATCTGAAGGAACAGTATATCCTAATTGTAAAGATCTAAGTCTTATGTACGAACCGTCTTCAACAAAGAATGAGTTTGGCTGAGTTTCAGCATTCTGCACACTCATTGATAAAGCTGGTTGATCAGTATTAGTATTCGTAGGTGTCCAAGAATTTAACACTGCATCTGTTCTACCACCGTGAACAAACGTTGGGAAGTGAGTAAATATTTTTACCCAGTTGTAAATATCATTTCCTTGTGATCCGTTAAAGAATAATGATGCGTCCCAGTTGTTGTATGTGAAACTGGCATTAAATCCGAAGGTAAAGTCTGGATGTGGGCTACCAATCACAGATCTATCCGAGTCATCTGTCACACCATCGCCATTAGCGTCTAAAAAGTTAAGACGTCCGGTGGAAGTTAGACCATCATGTGGCTTACCATAGAAAACTGATATTGGCTCACCAGGCATGAATCTTGTAACTGCTCCTTCTCTGAAACCAACTCCAGAAATAAAGGCATCGTTCACCGTTGAATTTACCATGTTTTTATATGAAGCTATGTTAAAGTCAAGACTATAGCCAAATCCACCACTTGTTTCATTGGAATAATTTAGAGTAACTTCATACCCTTTATTTTCAACTTCTCCTGCATTTACATAAGGTGCAGATGCGTCAATTGCAGTAGTATTTATAAGAGAAGTATCTTGAACAATGAGATCTTTTGTTGTCATAACAAAGTAATCTATACTTCCTGATAATTTACTATCCATCATTGAGAAATCTAGACCTATATTGCTAGTAACAGATGTTTCCCAAGTTAAATTAGGATTTCCAACACTTGTTAATGCAGCACCAGTAGTTACATTACCTCTTGCTCCTGTGAAAGAGTAGAAAGCTGTGCTTTCATTAAGTGAAGAAATGTTGACGTCAGGATTATCAGCAGTTAATGATTGGTTTCCTATTTCACCATATGATGCTCTAAGTTTTAAATTATTAATTAGACTACTACTAAAAAAGTCTTCTTTATCAATAACCCATCCAAGACTTACGTTTGGAAATATATCATCTGCATACTCTTTGTCAAATCGTGAGCTAATATCCTGTCTAACACCTCCAGATATCAAGTATTTTCTTTTAAAAGAATAACTAAAGTTTGCAAACTGTGAAGACAAAGTATTCATACTCTCATATCCACTTGTATCAGGAGTACCAGTACCTGTGGAAAGAAGTACAAATGAAGGAGAGTCGAATAAAAACTGATTTCTATTGATGTTCATTCCCTTGATGTAGCCTTTTAGAGCTTCATAACCAGCAAGAATATCAAATGCATGATCTCCAAGAGTAGCATTGTAGCTAAGAACATTTGTCCATACCCACTCGTATTGATTAAAAGACTGCTCATTTAAATTACCACCCGAGTTAGTTTCTCCTTCAGGGGTATAGTCAGCAAAATTTCTTCTCATGAAGGTTCTGGTTTGACCTCCAAATGTTGTTTTCAGTTTTAGATTTTCTAAAATACCACTTAGATCTATTTCAGTGTATACATCACCAATAATTCTTGTGCTTTTATTGTAATCATCAGCTGATCTTACGTGAGTTGCATAAGGGTTATCGGAGTTACCCAAGTTATTTGAAGTAACGTAAATACCTGCTAAATCTCCGTCTTCTTCAAAAAGGGGAACTAGAGGTGACATTCTCATAGCTTCTTGTGTATATGCTCCATGAGCTTGCTCTTTATCTGTAGTAGCAGCTAGGTGTTGTCCAAAAGTAAATATACCTGCTCTGAACTCAGAGTTGAGTCTAATTCCATATCTTTCATAACCTGAATTAGGAATAGTACCTTCTCTATCCGTATGATTAACATTAAATAAGAAGTTACTATCCTCAGAACCATTAGATACGGATACGTTAATGTCTGAAACAGCCCCTGGGTCAAAAATAGCATCAAACCAGTCTGTTCCGTTTGGATTAACCTTTACGACATTTCCTCTGGTATTTCCTTGGATAAATTGAGGAACAACTGGAGTAGCTCCGCTTCCATATTGAACATGGTTAGGCTGAAGACCATCATTTGCATAACTTTGCCATAACATTTCTCCGTGTTGTTGAGCGGTTAAAAGGGTTGGAAGGTTGGTTGCATTAGCGATACCATAGGATGCATTAACAGAAACTTTAGTTCCTGAAGTGCCTCTTCCATTCTTTGTTGTAATAAGTATAACACCATTTGATGCTCTTGCTCCGTATATCGCAGCTGCACCATCTTTAAGTACACTTATGTTTTCTATGTCAGCAGGATTAATACTGTTTAGCACGAATCCATCCTGAGTTTGAACCCCATCGATTACGTATAGAGGGTCGTTGTTGTTCGGTGTACCGTAACCTCTAATTCTTACAACAGGCGCAGCACCAGGCTGACCACTGTTTGTAACAGTAACACCAGCTACTCTTCCTTGAAGTGCTTCAGCGGCATTCGCTACAGGAACTTTAACGGCTTCTCCTACATCAACTGTAGCAACAGAACCGGTAATTGATCCTCTAGCTTGAGATCTATATCCTGTTACGATAATTTCGTCAAGGGCAGAATCTGCAGCAAGGGTTACATTTATTTGATCTTGGTCACCAACAGCAATTTCTTGAGTTGCAAAACCAACAAAGGATATTACTAAAACATCTCCTGATGATGCTTCGATAGAATAATTTCCATCAAAATCAGTTGATGTACCTCTGTCAGTATCTTTAACCTGCACTGTTGCCCCAGGTAGGGGACCATCTTCGCTCACTACAATACCTGTTATAGTCTGAGCATACATTCCAACACTTAATAAAAAAGATATAAGTGTCAGTAACGAAGTCTTGAAATTGTTTTTCATTCTTTGCTTATTTTTTGGTTAATATGTTTGATTTAATAAAATCGTAGATAGCAATAATACAACATTGTTTTAAAACTCACAAGTAATTTTAACTTTTCTAAATCTTATGAAAAGCCTTTATTTTTAATATTTTTACATAAAAATTATTAATTTATTGGATAAAAACTATTCTTCATGACTCTTTATTGTAGATTTGATAAAAATGAACAAAAAAATGAAAAAATAATAGGGTTTCTTCAATTCATGGGAATTATTACTCAGAATAAACCCTTTTGATTATCCTTTATTATACCTAAATGCTTGTATGCTCTTTCAGTAACCTCTCTTCCTCGAGGAGTTCTTACCATGAAACCCTGCTGAATTAAAAAAGGCTCATAGACCTCTTCAATAGTTTCGCCATTTTCAGCTACTGCAGTAGCAAGAGTTGAAATTCCAACTGGTCCACCTTTGAATTTATTTATTAGGGTTGTTAGAATTTTATTATCCATTTCATCTAGACCGTAATCATCAACATTCAATGCATTCAAGGCATACTTTGTGATCTCTAAATCTATATGCCCATCACCTTTAATTTGCGCATAATCCCTTACTCTTCTCAAAAGGCTATTCGCAATCCTGGGAGTTCCTCTACTTCTACTTGCAATTTCTATAGAGGCTTCATTGTCTATTTTTACTTTTAAAATATCTGCACTTCTTTGAATAATTGTAGAAATTATTTCAGCTGAATAATATTCCAATCTACTTGTTATTCCGAATCTTGCTCTCATAGGAGAAGTCAACAATCCAGATCGAGTTGTCGCTCCAACTAAAGTAAAAGGATTTAAATTAATCTGAACAGATCTTGCATTTGGACCTGTCTCTATCATTATATCTATTTTATAATCCTCCATTGCTGAATACAAATATTCCTCAACAACAGAGCTTAATCGATGAATTTCGTCTATAAAAAGTATGTCTCTAGGCTGAAGATTAGTTAATAAACCTGCTAAATCCCCTGGCTTATCTAAAACAGGACCAGAAGTCATTTTAATATTAGCATTTAGTTCGTTAGCTAGTATGTAAGCTAGAGTTGTTTTTCCTAAACCAGGAGGGCCATGAAAAAGTGTATGATCCAGAGCGTCCTGTCTTTCATTAGATGCAGCAACAAAAATTTTTAAATTTTCTAATATGGCTTCTTGACCAGCAAAGTCATCAAAGGTTAAAGGTCTTAATGCACGATCAAACTCTTGTTCTTCAGAATTAAAATTTAATCCTGTTGGATCTAGGTTTTCATTCATTCAATAAAGATACCAAATTTAATGCTGTAGTTCTTCCTCATCTTTTTTAAGAGGTATATTTTGTGGGACAAAATCTTCCTCATATCCTGGTTTTGAATAATCGTATGCCCATCTATGAACATGCGGAATTTCACCATGCCAATTTCCATGAAAATGCTCGATTGGAGCAGTCCATTCTAATGTGTTAGATTTCCATGGATTCTGTTCTGTTTCCTTTCCATAGAACATACTGTAAATAAAATTATAGAGAAAAACTAATTGAGCAACGCCTGCAATAAGAGCAAAAACAGTTATTACAACATTTATGTTTGCCAAATCATCAAAATAAGGAAAGTTTGTATTAGTGTAATACCTTCTTGGCAAACCAGCCATTCCAATAAAATGCATTGGAAAAAATACACCATATGCACAAATTGCTGTTACCCAAAAGTGAATATATCCAAGATTTTTATTCATCATTCTTCTAAACATTTTTGGAAACCAATGATACACTCCCGCAAAAAGACCATATAAGGCAGAAATACCCATTACCAAATGAAAATGAGCTACTACAAAATATGTATCATGAACATTAATATCTAAAGTACTATCTCCTAAAATAATCCCAGTTAATCCTCCAGAAATAAAAGTTGAAACTAATCCAATTGAAAACAGCATAGCGGGATTTAATTGCAAATTTCCTTTCCATAATGTAGTTATGTAATTAAATGCTTTTACGGCAGAAGGAATTGCAATCAATAATGTGGTAAACGTAAAAACTGAACCAAGGAATGGATTCATACCCGAGATAAACATGTGATGACCCCAAACAATTGTAGATAAAAAGGCAATAGCCAGAATAGAGGCAACCATGGCTCTGTATCCAAATATTGGTTTTCTTGCATTAGTGGCTAAAACTTCTGAAGTAATTCCCAATGCTGGAAGCAAAACAATATATACCTCGGGATGCCCTAAAAACCAAAAAAGATGTTCATATAAAACTGGAGATCCTCCCTGATAGTGAAGTACCTCACCTTGAATAAAAATATCTGACAAGAAAAAAGACGTTCCAAAACTTCTATCCATTATAAGCAATAATGCTGCTGAAAGGAGAACTGGAAAAGATACTATTCCGATTATTGCAGTTACAAAAAATGCCCATACAGTTAGTGGAAGTCTAGACATAGTCATTCCTTTTGTTCTTAAATTAATAACTGTTACAACATAATTTAATGATCCCAAAAGAGAAGAAGCAATAAATACAGCCATAGAAACAAGCCATAAAGTCATGCCTGCACCTGAACCAGGTTGAGCCTGAGGAAGAGCTGACAAAGGAGGGTAAACTGTCCACCCTGCAGCAGCTGGTCCTGCCTCAACAAAAAGAGATGAAATCATTAATATACATGATAAGAAGAACAACCAAAAAGAAATCATATTCAATAATCCTGAAGCCATATCTCGAGCACCAATTTGAAGAGGGATCAACAGATTGGAAAAGGTTCCACTTAGACCTGCAGTCAATACGAAGAAAACCATAATTGTTCCATGAATAGTTACTAAAGCCAAATATACATTTGGATCCATCACGCCATCAGGAGCCCATTTACCTAATAAAAGATCAAAAATTCCAAATGGCTTTTCTGGCCATGCTAATTGTAACCTAAATAATAATGACATGGCAATTCCTATGATACCCATAAATAAACCAGTAATTAAATATTGTTTAGCTATCATTTTATGATCCTGACTAAAAACATATTTAGTTATAAAAGTTTCTTTATGGTGGTGTTCGTGTTCTTCTTCGTGTGTATTTATTGATTCTATTGACATTTGTTTCTTAAATTATTGTATAAATTGAGAAAAGGTCTGTTGACTTTTAATCCATTTATTAAATTCATTTTCGGTTTCTACTATTATTTTAATTTGCATGTTGTAATGTGATGCCCCACATATTTTGTTACAGAGTAAAAGATAATCAAAAACATATGGCTCTAAGGCCTCTTCACCTTGTGCTATTAGTTCTTTACTTTTTACCTCTCTAATTTCGTTTATTTTTCTGACTTTTGAAATAATTTCTGGCTCCATTCTCATTTGCTCTGTGGTTTTATTTGGAGTAAAAGCAAACTCAGTTATCATGCCTGGTACACAATTCATTTGAGCCCTAAAATGTGGCATGTATGCTGAATGTAAAACATCCTGAGATCTCATCTTAAATTGTATTTCTTTCCCAACTGGAAGATGAAGTTCTTGAACGACGATATCATCTAAGCCGTTTGGATCAGTTACGTCAATTCCTACTAGATTTTTACCATCAAAATCTTGAAGAAAACGAACATTAGCATCACCTAGAACATTATCCTCTCCTCCATATCTGACTTTCCAATTGAACTGTTGTGCATACAATTCGATAACTAAAGCATCCTCATCGTCTTCAATAAACATTATATCATTCCACGTATAAAGTCCATAAAGAATCAAAACAGCTAAAACGATTGTAGGAATTATAGTCCACACAGCCTCAAGTCTGTCATTATCAGCATAAAAAAGTGCCTTACGCCCCTTAACACCTCTATACTTATACCCGTAATAATGCAAAAGAGCTTGTGTAACTGTCTGAACAAAAAATATCACAGAAAAAGTTACCCACATTAAGCTATCATATTCCGATCCATGCTCTGAAGCCGAGACTGGTAAAATAACATCTCCCCATTTAAAAAAAGAAAAAATAGTCAATACATAAATAAAAATAAGAAATGCAAACATTAGCTTGCCTTGCGTTTCATTGTCATCGTCATCTGCGATTTCTGTTGATACTCTTTTTGGCTGAGACAGCTCAAGTATTTTAGATACTTGCCAGATTGAAATGCTTATCAGTATAAGAATTAAAAGTGTTAAAAATATTGTCATATTAAATTTCTAATAATGAAAATGTTTACTTTCTTTTAAAAATGGGTCTCCTTTAGTTAATAAGGGAGCTTTTTCTATTGTTTTAAATATTGAAAAAATAAATATTCCTAGAAAAAATATAAATCCTCCTATTTCCGGCAAACCAATATACCAATTAGAGCCAACGGCTGACGGCATAATCATATTAAAAAAGTCTAAATAGTGTCCAATAATGATTATAATTCCGGTCATAATAATTAAAAAATTATTTCTTTTATAATCTCTATTCATCAAAACTAAAAATGGAAAAACAAGATTCATAATAACCATTCCAAAAAATGGAACTGGATAGTCCTCCATTCTAGTTATAAAATATGTTACTTCCTCTGGTATGTTGGAATACCATATCAACATGAACTGGGAAAACCAGAGGTATGCCCAAAAAATAGAAACTCCAAACATAAATAACCCTAAATTGTGAATATGACTTTCATTTACAAATTCTAAATACCCTTGAGATTTTAAATAAATTGTTACCAATGCAATCACTGTTATTCCAGTAACAAACATACTCGCAAAAACATACCAACCAAACAATGTACTAAACCAATGCGGATCAATTGACATGATCCAATCCCAGGACATCATTGATTCTGTATAGATGTAAAAAACAAGAAAACCTGCTGCAAGTCTAAAATTCATCTTGTGATTCTTTAAAAAGTCCCCTTCATCTTGGTTTAGAGAAATCCTTCTCGAGATAAACCTATATAAATTCCAACCAAGAAGGTAAAATAAAGACCTTACCAAAAACCATACATTATTTAAATATCCTGATTTTCCTTGAATTATTTCGTCGTGAGAGACCACATCTGGATCCATCCAAATAAATAAATGATTTAAATGCAATACAGAAAGAACTAAAATGATGAAAACACTAATACTACCTATTGATAAATACCCTGTGATTCCTTCCATTATTCGATATAGTACAATTGGCCAGCCTGCTTGAGCAGCTCTGTTGATTGCATAAAAAGCAAGCACTCCAAGCGGGATAATAAAAAAGAAAAGTGCTGCAACGTATAAAGCAGCCCAAGGTCTATTTTGAAGTTGATGCATTAAATGTTCGTCATGATTAACACCATGATCTTCTGAATGCTTTGTGTCGTGGTCATCTGAGTGATGTGTGTCTACAACCATTTCCTTGGCTTCAAAAATAGTTGAGGGTGCAGTTAAAAATCCATAACCCAAGCCTAATAGACCAGTTATTATCAGTACTACTGATAGGTTTCTTATATTATTTGTAAAAATATAATTCAATTTCATTGCTTTATTAAATTAGAACGGAGCAACATTACGTGTTGAGCAATTTGCCATCTTTCTTTTGCATTAACCTGTCCTGCGTGAGAACCCATTGCATTTTTGCCATACATCAAAACATGATATATACTACCTGGAGTTATTTCACGATCCTTGTAACTAGGTATTCCTAAAAACTTTTCTCTAGTCATTAAAATTCCTTGACCATCTCCCTTATTTCCATGACAAACTGCACAATATATTCCATATAATTCCTTTCCATATGATAAATTTTCATCATTTGTATCCAAGGGAGATAATAAACTAATTTTAGCCTCTTCGTAACCCTCGTTAGTGTTTGGAAAATCATATGGTGCCCACCCACGTGACACAGTGTTTTCAACTGGGACTTGAGCTTCAATACCATTATTAAAAGCATCACTATCAGCGTATGTTTCATAACCTAGAGACTCATACATATTTGGGAAGTATTGATAATTAGGTTTTGAAGGGTCAAAACACGATTGTATAGAAATCAATATTCCAATTAAAACAAAGAAATATAAATTTTTAGTTCTATTCATTTTTTTCAACTTTTGTAACCTCAATTGCACCGGTTGATTTGATTATCTCTATTAATTTTTTCTCATTTTTTTCCATGACAATTTCCATCAAGAATTTATCATCTGTTGTAAGGGGATTTGGATTCTCAGACTTCTTAAATGGCCATAGCTTGCTTCTCATATAAAAAGTAATTACCATTAAATGAGCAGCAAAGAAAACAGTTAGCTCAAACATAATAGGAACAAAAGCTGGCATATTTTCTATAAATGAAAAACTTGGTTTACCTCCAATGTTCTGTGGCCAATCTTCTATCATAATATAATTCATCATTAAGATAGAAACTATAAAGCCAAGACAACCATACATGAAAGCAGTTATTGCAATTTTTGTTCCTTCCAGTCCTAAAGCTTTATCAAGTCCATGAACTGGAAAAGGTGTATAAACCTCCTCAATGTGATACTTTTCTGCACGAATGATATCGACTGCTTTCAAAAGCACATCATCATCATCGTATAAAGCATGTATTACTTGATTATTCATTTTTATCTCTTAATTTTTTATAATTTTCTCCCGATGATTTTAAAATAGTTTTTACCTCTGCTTGAGCAATAACAGGGAATGTTCTAGCATACAAAAGAAATAAAACAAAGAAAAAACCAATGGTACCAATGAAGATCCCAATATCAACAAATGTCGGGGAAAACATTGTCCATGAGGATGGAAGATAGTCTCTATGAAGGGATGTTACAATTATTACAAATCTTTCAAACCACATACCAATATTAACCACTATAGAAATAACAAATGAAAATATAATACTGGTCCTTAATTTTTTAAACCACATAAATTGTGGAGAAAAAACATTACATGTCATCATTGACCAATAAGCCCACCAATATGGTCCAGTAGCTCTATTCAGAAAAGCATATTGCTCATACTCTACTCCTGAATACCATGCTATAAATAGTTCGGTAATATATGCAACGCCAACTATAGATCCGGTTATCATTATAACAATATTCATCAATTCAATGTGTTGAATAGTTATATAATCCTCTAAACTACAAACCTTACGAGTTATAATTAATAGAGTATTTACCATTGCAAACCCAGAAAAAACTGCTCCTGCAACAAAATAAGGTGGGAAAATAGTTGTATGCCACCCTGGAATTACTGAAGTCGCAAAATCAAATGAAACTATTGTATGAACAGATAAAACAAGTGGAGTGGCAAGACCTGCTAAAACTAGAGATACCTCCTCAAAACGTTGCCAATCCTTAGCCCTTCCTGACCAACCAAAACTCAGTAAAGTATATATCTTTTTTTGAAAAGGGCGAACAGCCCTATCTCTTATCATTGCAAAATCCGGTAGTAGACCAGTCCACCAAAATACAAGAGAAACGGTTAAATAAGTGGATATAGCAAAAACATCCCATAGTAAAGGAGAATTAAAGTTTACCCATAATGAACCAAATGTATTCGGAATGGGTAGTGTCCAGTAGGCTAGCCAAGGTCTTCCCATATGTATTAATGGAAATAAACCTGCTTGAATAACTGAGAAGATGGTCATTGCCTCAGCAGATCGATTAATTGCCATTCTCCATTTTTGTCTGAATAATAATAAAACTGCAGATATTAAAGTACCAGCATGTCCAATTCCAACCCACCATACAAAATTTGTTATATCCCAAGCCCATCCAATTGTCTTATTAACACCCCAAACACCAATTCCAGTTGATATAGTATAAATTATACATCCCACACCCCATAAAAAGGCAGATAAGGAAATACCAAAAACAATCCACCAAAGCTTATTTGCTTTTCCTTCAACAGTTGAAGCAATATCTTTAGTAACATCATGATAAGATTTATCCCCTAGAACTAGAGGTTTTCTTATTGGTGCTTCATAGTGTGATGACATATTCTAATTTTTCAATTATATTTTTTTATCGTTATTTCTAACTTTTACTTGGTACATAACATTTGGTTTAGTTCCTACACTCTCCAGCAAATGATACATTCTATCACTTTTCTTCAATTTTGAAACCTTACTTTTTTTATCATTTATATCACCAAAAACCATTGCTCCAGATTCACATGCATCTGAACATGCACAACTCCATTCATCTTCTCTAACCTCTCTACCCTCGAGTTTAGCATCTAGTATTGTCTTCTGAGTCATTTGAATACAAAAAGAACATTTTTCCATAACACCTCGTGATCTTACCACTACATCTGGGTTTAAAACCATTCTGCCAAGATCATCATTCATATGATAATCGAACTCATCATTTTTATTATACAAAAACCAGTTAAATCTTCTCACCTTATAAGGACAATTATTTGCACAGTATCTTGTACCAATGCATCTATTGTAAGCCATATGATTTTGACCCTGTCTTCCATGAGAAGTAGCTGCAACAGGACAAACCGTCTCACAGGGTGCATGATTACAGTGCTGACACATTACTGGTTGAAAAACAACTTGAGGGTTTTCAGATGGATTTTCCATCTGCCCAAATTTAGACAAAGAATCTCCTAATCCCGATATATCATCAACTGATTTATTATCTTGATCGAATGATTCCTCGGAAGAATAATAACGATCAATTCTTAACCAATGCATGTCTCTAGATTTTCTGACCTCTTCCTTTCCAACAACTGGAACATTATTTTCTGCATGGCAAGCAATGACGCAAGCTCCACATCCTGTACATGAGTTTAAATCAATAGACAAATTAAAATGATGTCCAATTGAGCGATCGTACTCCTGCCAAATATCGACTTCAGGAGAAGTAACCTCAGTTTCAATATGATTTTTGGAAACTCTAGGTACCGGATTCCAGTAGTCCTTTTCTTTTGTATTGAAAATTTCAAGAGTGGTCTCTTTAATTATATCTCCCCTACCCATTAGAGTATTATGCAGCTGAACACAAGCAAATTCATGAAAACCATCTGCGAGTGTAACAGATACTTGTTGAACCTTATTTTGGTTAATATAAAATTTGTATGCATTAACCCCAACTTGCATTTCTTGTTTTAGTCCCATTTTGTTTCCAAAACCATATGCTAAACCAACAGATCCAGGGGACTGACCGGGCTGAATAAGAGTAGGGACAACAAGACTTTGGTCTCCAACTTTGACTTTTGCATAACTGCCATTGAGAGCACCGTTAGCAACACTTACGTTTTTTAAACCAATTTTATCGGCGTCTTGTTTTGAAATTGTTAGATAATTATCCCAAGATACTCTTGTTATTGGATCAGGGAATTCTTTTAACCAAGGATTATTGGCTTGTTGTCCGTCACCCATACCTGTTTTAGGATAAAGAATTAATGAAATACCTTCATTGTTATTTTTTGTAAGTTGCTTAGCCTTATCAAACATCTCATCTTTTGAGAAAGAGCCTTTATTTTTCAACGAATAGTCTTTTGTGTAGAATCCATCGTGTAATGCTTTACTAAATGTGGACCCTTGAAGCAAATTATTTGTCCAATATTTTTTTAAGTAAGAGTAATAGTTTTCATTTTCATCTAACATTTCTAAAATGAAGTCTTGAAATTGATAAGTATTAAATAAAGGCCTAATTGTTGGTTGAGCTAAAAAATAGTATCCAGTTTTAAACTCATAATCTCCCCAAGACTCTAAATAATGGTGCATTGCCGCAACATAATTACAAGCCGAGGCAGTCTCATCCATTTTCAAAGAAAAACTTAATGATAAATCTAGTTTTTTTATAGCATCTGATATTTTGGATCCACTTGAAAGATTAAGAACTGGGTTAACACCAACAGTAATTAAACCCGATATATTTTCTTTGATAAGATCATTTAATAACTGATTGACTTGTTTGTTATCTCCTTGACGAATAAGCCTTGGATTTTTGGAGTCATAGGCTTCACTTTTTATAATTGAGTTTATTGCTAAAACAAGTTCTTGAGCACTTGTATCTTGAATACCTGAGAGAACTACTGCTTTTGAACCTGAGGATTTAATTCTTTGTATTGCCTTAGAAGATATTTTTTTTAATTCTGGTTTTAGTTTCGAATCAATTGATTTGTTAATCAACTCAGCGTAGATGTATGCTAAAATATTTTTTAACTCAGATGGGGTACAAGGAATTCTCTTATCTGCGTTTGCTCCAGACAAAGTCAGATTAGATTCGAATTGCATATGATATGACATCTTTGAATTACTATGATTTTTCTTTTCTGGAACTCGACCTTTAGCATAATTTTTATCATATCCTCCTCCTTGCCAGTCTCCAAGAAAATCAGCATCAATAGAAATAATTGTTTCTGCCTTAGAAAGGTCATAGTCAGCTAAAGCCCTGACCCCATATATATTTTCATAAGCATCTAATGATTCTGACTCAGATATCGTATCATAAACTACATGCTTAATATTAGGATATTTTGAAATTAACTTTCTTACAATAGTTTTGACCGATGGACTTGCAAAGGTTTGGGTTAACAAAACTACAGGTTTATTATTTTCACTCAATAAATTTAATTTCTCTTTGATCTGAAATTTAAATTCGTCCCAGTCAGAATCTATTTTATTAATTTTTGGTCCTTTTAACCTGAGAGAATCATACATGGAAAGAATTGAAGCATGGACTCTTGCATTGGCAGAGCCAAAAACTGGAGAATCAGGGTTTCTTTTGACCTTTATGGGCCTACCTTCCCTAGTTTTTACAAGAATTGATGCAAAATCATATCCATCGGCAATAGCTGAAGCGTAGTAGTTAGCTACTCCTGGTCTTATTTCTTCTGGTTGAACAACATATGGTACTGATTTTATGACCGGGCCTTCGCAAGCAGCAACAGTTGCTGCAGCAGTAGTGAATCCTGCATATTTTAAAAAGTCTCTTCTAGTTGTTGTTGGATCTTCAATTTTAGAGGTATCTTTGTCAAAGTCTTTAGGAAGTTTATCAGGAAACTCATTTTGTTCAAGTCCTTCAACAATAGGATTATTTTGATCCAACTGATCAACGCTTTTCCAATATTTTTTATTTATAGACATAATCTAAATTTCTTAAATTCAATAATGGCATTTACCACATTCAAGACCTCCCATTTGAGCAACAGTTAGTTTTTCAACACCATACTTTTTTGAAAGCTCTTCATGAATTTTAGCATAATACTCATTGTCTTTAACTTTAATATTTGTTTCCCTGTGACAGTTAATACACCATCCCATTGTCAACGGAGAATATTGATACATGACTTCCATTTCTTCGACAGGTCCATGACAATTTTGGCATTCGATTTTTCCTACCATCACATGTTGGGCATGATTAAAATACACAAAATCTGGGAGGTTGTGAATTCTTATCCACTTAACTGGTTCTGTGTTCCCTGTATATACTTGATTTTCTTCATCCCATCCTACTGCCTTATACAACTTTTTTATTTCGTTATCATAAAACTCTTTTGTATAACCATTCTCTAGATCCTCTTCACCATTATACTCAGCTATATTTACATGACAATTCATACATACATTTAAAGAAGGGATTCCAGAGTGCTTTGAAACTCTTGCTGATGAATGGCAATATTTACACTCAATTTGATTGGCACCAGCATGTATTTTGTGAGAATAATGGATTGGTTGAAGAGGCATATAACCTTGATCTATACCAATTTGCATTAAATATCCATAAACATAGTATGCACTTGTTAATAAAAGTAAAATGACACTGGTAAAAACTAGAAATTGATTTTGAACAAATGCCTTCCAAATTGGAACTCTCTTTGGTTTTGGTACTGGTACAATTTCAACTCCGCTAGCTTTTGCAATTCTGATTAAAGTTCTCCTAACTAAAATCAACATTACAAACAATAGCAAGAAAATAACTAACAGCGCGCCTAAAATAATTTCATTTGGAATTATTGAATTACTTTCTACTGATCTAACAGGAACTGCAGAAGGGTCAACTTTTGGTGCAGGTGGTACGTAGTCAGTGTAGGCCAAAATATTATCTATGTCTGAATTACTTAGTTGAGGGAAAGCATTCATTGCGCTTTTGTTGTATTCCTCCCATATCGCAACAGCCCTCTCATCACCTGACTTAATCATAGCAGAACTATTTTTAATCCATTTATACAACCATTCCTTCTCGTACTTTGAAGATACACCTCTGAGTGCAGGACCCACTGCTTTTTTATTTAGTTTATGACATGCAGCACAATTAGAATTAAAAAGCTTTTTTCCAGCCATCGGGTCAGGATCTTGCGCAAATATGTTTGAGGAAATTAAAACAAAAAAGATCAGTGAAATTTTGGTAAACGGGTTTAAGCTAGAAAATCTAGATTTTATGGCTAAGAAAACATGAAAAATTACCTTCAAAATATTGGTCATAAATCTTGTGCAAAAGTAATGCAGATTAACCTCATCCTAAAGGGTTTTTAAAGGTTTATAATTACAAATATATAATTTATATTCATTCTAAATTAGATCATTCTTTTTGTTGAATTTCTTGTAACGAATTTGAAATTTTTGTTCTTTTGTTTCAGTAAAAAAAATTATGAAATTTTTTATAATAACATTTTTATTTTCAATAAGTTACTCTTTTTGTCAAGAAAATGAAGGAGTATTAAAAATTGAACAGGACAGTCTTGTGTCTAAAATAGTAGATTTAAAAATAAAAATAAATGAAGAATTTTACGCATCTCAATTTTATAGCATACAGCTATATTATGGTAATTATGAAACTGCCAAAGAAATAGAGAGTAACACCAAAAAAAAATTTCCAGATGAAACTATAAAATTGTCATTCGAAACACCAAACTATAAAGTTCAAATGGGCCCTTACAGAGGGTTTCAGAAATCAAATGACCTACTAAAAAATGTGAAAAAAATTTACCCAGCAGCATTCATAATTGAACCGAAAAAGAATTTATAGTTTTTTCTTCACAGCGATTTCATTATAAAACTCGATATTGTCTTCAACCTTGATATCATTGTAATCTTTTATTTGTATACCACAATCATATCCTTTTGCTACCTCCTTTACATCATCCTTAAATCTTTTTAAAGAAATTAGCTCACCAACATATATAACTACTCCATCCCTTATAACTCTTACACCAGAATTCTTATAAATTTTCCCGGAGGTAACCATACATCCAGCAATGGTTCCAATCTTTGAAATTTTAAAAGTATCTCTTATTTCAGCATTACCTGTTATCTCTTCTCTCATTTCAGGTGAAAGCATGCCTTCCATGGCATCTTTAACATCATTAATTGCATCATAAATTATTGAATATGATCTTATGTCAATTTCTTCCTTATCCGCAATAAGTCTTGCGTTACCCATAGGTCTTACATTAAATCCAATTATAATTGCATCGGATGCCGATGCTAATAAAACGTCTGACTCAGTAATAGCTCCAACACCCTTATGAACTATGTTTATTTGAATCTCTTCTGTTGAAAGGTTTTGAAGAGAGTCGGTTAATGCCTCAACAGAACCATCAACATCACCTTTTAATATGATATTTAATTCCTTAAAATCACCTAATGCAATTCTTCTTCCAATTTCATCCAAAGTAATATGTCTTTGTGTCCTTACGTTTTGTTCCCTGAGCAATTGAGTTCTCTTTGCTGCAATTTGCTTTGCTTCTCTTTCATCCTCAATGACATTAAAACTATCACCAGCTTGAGGGGCTCCATCCAAACCTAGTATAGATACCGGAGTTGAGGGAAAAGCTTCATTTAAATTATTTCCTCTTTCATTGAACATAGCTTTGACTTTACCACTTTGTTTTCCAGCAAGCATGTAGTCTCCTATTTTCAAAGTACCATTTTGAACTAAAATAGTTGAAACATAACCCCTTCCTTTATCTAAAAATGCTTCCACAACAGTTCCTTTTGCTTTTCGGTTTTGATTAGCTTTTAGCTCAAGTAATTCCGCTTCTAATAAAACTTTTTCGAGAAGCTCTGGGACACCAGTACCTTTCAAGGCTGAAACATCCTGTGACTGAACTTTACCTCCCCATTCTTCAACCATTAGATTCATTCCAGCAAGTGCTTCTTTAATTTTGTCTGGATTTGCATTTTCTTTATCAACTTTATTGATAGCAAAAACAATTGGAACAGAAGCTGCTTGAGCATGACTTATGGCTTCTTTTGTTTGAGGCATAATATCGTCATCTGCGGCTATTACTATTACTGCTATATCTGTAACTTGAGCACCTCTGGCTCGCATGGCTGTAAATGCCTCGTGACCGGGAGTATCAAGAAAAGTAATTTTTTGTCCTTCTTTTAATTCTACTGAATAAGCTCCAATATGTTGTGTTATACCTCCAGATTCACCGGCTATGACATTTTCCTCACGAATATAATCAAGAAGGGAGGTTTTACCATGATCCACATGTCCCATCACAGTTACAATTGGGGCTCTATGAATTAAATCTTCGGGAGCATCTACTTCTTCAATATCTTCAATATTATCCTCCAAATCCGTCTTAACAAAATCAACTTGATAGCCAAATTCGTCAGCAACAATAGTTAGAGTCTCAGCATCTAACCTTTGATTCATAGTAACCATTATTCCCAGGGACATACATGCTGAAATTATTTCAGTGGATCCAATGTTCATGAGTGTCGCAACTTCTCCAACTGTAATAAACTCAGTAACCTTAATTGTCTTACTTTCAGCTTCTTGAATTGCTTGTTCTTCTTCTGATTTTTGACGATGTTGTGACCGTTTGTCCCTTCTGTACTTTGCCCCCTTTGACTTGGTAGATTTTCCTTGTAATTTTTCCAGAGTTTCTCTTATTTGTTTTTGAACCTCTTCCTCAGTGGGCTCAATTTTAGAAACCTGAGGTTGACGAGAAACTTTTTGACCTTTTTTATTTATTACAGAAGATACTGTTTTTGGTTTGGCTTGACTAGGAGTTATTCTCTTTCTTTTTCTTTTTCGTGCATCTTCAACATTTTTTTCTTTTTGCTCTACATCCTGGAGATTTATGGTTTCTCCAGTTTTCTTAGGCCCTGATAATTTCTGGTATTTAGTTTGAATATTTAAATCCTCAGACTTGTTAACTAAATCATCGATTTTGTAATCATCTTTTAAGAGTTCTTTATCTTTTTTTGACAATTCAACTTTTTCATTCTTAGTCACTGAATTATTCTCTGAAACATGTTCACTTTCTTTTTGCTCTTCAGAGACTTCTGAGTCTAATAAATCATTACTTTTTGGCTTTACTTTTATATCACTTTTTAAACTCTTTAAATCAATCTTTCCAATAGTTTTTGGTTTTTCAATTTCGATTTTTGAAGGGTTTAAAATTTCCTTATTTTTTGATTGTAATTCAATTCTTTCTTTTTCTAACCTCTCTTGAATTAATCTTAGCTTTTCTTTCTCTTTTCTTTTTTCTTCAGAAATTTCAGCTGATTCATCCTTTTTAGATTTATCTATTTCAAACTCATCCAAAAGGACCTGGTATATTTCATCGGAAATTTTTGTGGTTGGCCTAGCTTCAATTTGAATTCCTTTTTTTGACAAATGATCTACAACTCTATCAAGAGAAATATTTAATTCTCTTAGAACCTTGTTTAATCTAATACTGGATTTTTCAGTCATTTTTTTTATAATTCTTAAATTTAAATAAAAAAAGAGCTTGAATGAATCTATTATTCATCAAATTCCTCATTTAAAATTTTAATCACTTCCTTGATTGTTTCCTCTTCCAAATCAGTTCTTTTTATCAAATCTTCCTGAGATAACTCAAGAATACTTTTTGCAGTATCAAGTCCTACCTTACTAAACTCATCGATTACCCATCCTTCAATTTCATCTCCAAATTCCTTAAGTTCAACATCTTCTTCCATTCCTTCCCTATAAACATCAATTTCATAACCCGTAAGTTTACCAGCCAACCTAATATTATAACCTCCCTTTCCGATTGCCTTGGAGACTTCATCAGGATTTAAAAAAACTTGAACTCGTTTATTTTCCTCATCGATTTTTAAAGAATTAATTTTTGCAGGGCTTAATGATCTAGTTATAAATAGCTGAAGATTATTGGTATAATTAATTACATCAATATTTTCGTTCCCCAATTCTCTTACAATTCCGTGGATTCTTGAGCCTTTCATACCAACACAAGCTCCAACGGGATCAATTCGGTCATCATAGGAGTCTACTGCAACTTTTGCCTTTTCTCCAGGTATTCTAACTGTTTTTTTTATAGTTATCAAACCATCAAAAACTTCTGGTATTTCTTGTTCAAATAGTTTTTCTAAAAATTTTGGTGAAGTTCTGGATAAGACAATTCTAGGCTTATTTCCTCTTAACTCAACAAGATCAATAACCCCTCGGAGATTGTCTCCTTTTCTGAAGAAATCATTTGGGATTTGGCGATCCTTAGGTAAAATTATCTCATTCCCATCGTCATCTAACAATATTACTTCTCTGCTTCTTATGTGATGCACTTCAGCAGTATATAATTCCCCAACTCTATCTTTAAATTGATTAAAAATATTTGTGCTGTCATGTTCAAAAATTTTGGAAATTAAATTTTGACGTAAAGTCTGAATTGTTCTTCTGCCTAGGTCAATTAGCTTTACTTCTTCAGACACATCCTCCCCAACCTCAAAATCTGATTCAATTTTTTGAGCCTCTGAAAGTTCAATTTCTTGATTTGGATCTTCTACCTCACCATCTTTGACAACAACACGATTTCTAAAAATCTCTAAATCTCCTTTGTCTGGGTTAATTATTATATCAAAATTTTCGTCGGATCCATATTTTCGCTTTAATGTATTTCTAAATACTTCTTCCAAAATAACCATCAAGGTTACCCTGTCTATCATTTTTTCATCTTTAAAATCTGAAAATGAATCAATTAAATTTAAATTTTCCATCTTATTAAAAATTTATAATCACCTTAGCTTCTAGTATTTCTGAATATTTTAGAAGCTTACTTTTTGTTTTAGTTATTTTTCCTTTGCCAATTTTTTTTGGCTCTCTTTGTTTCCACTGAATCATAATTTCAAACTCATCAACTGTAATTAATTTTCCTTTAAACTTGTTTTTATCTTTATCGATTATAGATAAAATTCTGTTTAAATTTTTTTTATATTGACGTTTATCAACAAATGGATCTTCAGCTCCAACTGACGAAACTTCAATAGCAAAATCTGGATCTTCGGCATCAAGGTTATTTTCAATACTTCTGCTTATTGTTATACAATCGTTGATTGAAACCCCTCTTTCTCCATCTAAAATTATTTTAATCTTATTATCAATACTAATTGAAAGACTTATTAAAAACAACTCTGGATATTCTTTCAAAGAGTTTTTTAATACTTGACCTACTTTTTCTTTAAAATTCATTTAAAAAAAAAGGTGACCCTAGGGTCGCCTTTCAGAATTTCCGTTTTGCTTTACAAAGATATACTTTTTTTTAACAAATTTATAATCTAATAAAATGGTATTGTTTTGCTACATTTGTTTTTTTCTTAAAATATATATTAAGTGATATCAAATCTTCTCAAATCAGGAATTGTTTTTTCAAAATTGAAACAAAAGAATAGATCCCCATTTGAAAAACTATTTGACATTTTTAAAGAACTAATTACTCATACATCAGGTGACTTTGATGAGGCAATAGATTGGTTAAGAGAGTTAGATAAAGAATACAAATTAACAGATGAAAATTACACAATTGATGATTTTATTGAGGATCTATTGAAAAAAGGGTTTATTCGAGAAGAAATTAGTGATAAAGGAGATGGTGGAAAGGGAATTGGACTGACTGCAAAAACCGAAAAGTTACTAAGGGAACATGCATTAAAGCAAATTTTTGGAAAATTAAGAAAATCTGGCTCAGGAAATCATATGACAAAACAATTGGGTTCTGGAGATGAATCAAATGGTGAGCTAAAATCATATCAATTTGGGGATTCGATTGAAAAAATTTCATTGACTGAAAGTATGAAAAATGCTCATCTACGTTCAGGTATTGATGAATTTAAAATTCATAGAGAGGATCTAGTGGTTGAGGATTCGCAGCATAAAACACAAATGAGTACTGTTTTGATGATTGACATAAGTCATAGCATGATTTTGTATGGAGAAGACAGAATTACGCCTGCTAAAAAAGTTGCTATGGCTTTATCAGAACTTATAATCACTAGATATCCAAAGGATACTTTAGATATAATTGTATTTGGAAATGATGCTTGGACTATATATCTCAAGGATTTACCATATTTAAAAGTTGGACCATACCATACAAATACAGTTGCAGGTTTAGAGCTAGCAATGGATATACTCAGAAGGAAAAAAAATACAAACAAACAAATATTTATGATTACAGATGGTAAACCAAGCTGCATAAAATTGCCTGATGGAGAATATTACAAAAATAGTGTGGGGTTGGATGAAAGAATTTTGGAATTATGTTATAACATGGCTCGAACTGCTAGAAGACTTCATATACCCATCACTACTTTTATGATTGCGTCCGACCCATATTTACAAAAATTCATAAAGGCTTTCACCGAGATTAATTTAGGTAAAGCATTTTACACTGGTTTAAATAATTTAGGACAAATGATTTTTGAAGATTATGAAAAAAACAGAAGAAAGAAGTTAGGATAAATAAAATGAAAGAAATAAAAAATATAGGAGATTTAAAGAAAAGCGGATATAAACCTAAGACAATCAGAGATGAATTATCTGATAATTTGAAAAATAATTTGCGCCTAAACAAAAACAGTTTTAAAGGGTTAATTGGTTATGACAACACAGTTATTCCTGATTTAGAGAGAGCTATTCTATCAAATCATAACATAAACCTCCTGGGTTTAAGAGGACAAGCCAAAACAAGAATTGCCAGACAAATGACGGAACTTTTAGACGAATGGATTCCGGTTGTCGAAGGGTCTGAAATTAACGATGATCCAATGGATCCAATATCCAACTTTGCAAAAGACAGAATAAAAGAAATGGGGGATAAAACTCCTATTTATTGGATGCATAGAAGTGAACGTTTTTATGAAAAACTAGCTACTCCCGATGTTACTGTTGCCGACCTAATAGGAGATATAGATCCTATAAAGGCAGCAACTTTAAAACTATCTTATGCTGATGAAAAGGTTATTCATTTTGGAATGATACCAAGAGCCCATCGTTGTATTTTTGTCTTGAATGAATTACCTGATTTACAAGCCAGAATCCAAGTGGCTCTTTTTTCAATTCTCCAAGAAAAAGAAATACAAATTAGAGGGTTCAAGCTCAGGCTCCCAATCGAGTGTCAACTAATTTTTACCGCAAATCCAGAAGATTATACCAACAGAGGTAGTATTGTTACCCCTCTGAAAGATAGAATTGGTTCACAAATTTTAACACATTACCCACACAATAGATCGTTAGCAAAGGAAATCACCAAACAAGAAGCTGAAAAAGCAATTTCAAAAACAAATAAAATTTTTGTTCCAGAACTAGCATATGACGTCATAGAACAAATTGGATTTGAAGCAAGAAAGAGTGATTATATAGATCATAAAAGTGGAGTAAGTGCAAGGATGAGTATAACCTCAATAGAAAATTTAATTAGTTCGGCTGAAAGGAGGATGTTAATTAATAATGAATCTAAAACAACAATAAGATTATCAGATTTTTCTGCTGTTATTTCTGCTATAAATGGAAAAGTTGAACTAGTTTACGAAGGAGAACAAGAAGGGGCCGAACAAATTTCATACTACCTAATTTCACAATCTATTAAAACAATATTTCCTGAATTATTTCCGAAAATTGAAAAATTAGAAAAACCTAATGCTAAAGGTCCATATGAAGAACTATTAGCATGGTTTTTCAAGGATAATCAATTATATATTGATGATAATTTTAATGATGATGAATACAGAAATACATTAAAAAGCATAAAACCTCTTGAAAAGTTTATTAAAATTCATAAGCCAAAACTTAATGAAGATGAGAAATACTTTATGATGGAATTTTTACTTTGGGGACTTGAGGCCTATAAAAAACTAAACAAATACAGAAGTCTGGACGGATTTGAATTTAAAGATAGTCTGGGAAGTTATATTAGTAAACTTTAATTTTAGCTTACATCCTTTCTTTGATTTCTATAAATAGACCGATTAGTAAACATAAAATAACTGTCGCTATTACGATTCCTCCAACTCCCATAGAGTTAAATTTTAATTTTTTGTTGGCCTACTAGGGATCGAACCTAGACTCTTCTGGACCAAAACCAGACGTGTTGCCAGTTACACCATAGGCCA
>MDSW01208923.1_pt1 | contig 83835 bp, 88 predicted proteins | sample 811171 | NCBI WGS metagenome assembly MDSW01 (sample SAMN05326641, study PRJNA326480) | marine metagenome | isolation source: seawater | place: Atlantic Ocean: North West | collected 2012
ATCTACAATAACTAGTTTGTTAAAAAAAGAAGAACCAAAAAAATAGTTTTTTTTTGTGTTAAATTTTTCAAAAATAAAAATTATATCGATTTATCTTTTATTTATAGTAATAGCTTTTTTTACTTTTTTAAATTTTCAAGAGGATGATAAAAATATTTTAAATAAAAAAGTAAATCTTGGATTAGATTTACAAGGGGGATCATATTTGCTACTAGAAATAGATACCGACCCTTTGATTGAAGAAAGAATTCAAAGTAAAGTTATACCGCTTAAAAAACTACTTAAAAAAAATGATTTTAAATATAATAACTTTTTTGTAAAAAAAAATAATATTGTTTTTGAACTAGAACGAGATGATATTAAAAAATTTGAGAAGATATTTTTTTCAAAAAGAGACAATTTATTTAATTCATACATCCAAAAATACAATGGTTTTGAGTTAGATTTAAAAATTGAAAATAGTAATATCAATATTTTCTTTTCTAAGATTGGTGTTCTTAATATAAATAACTCTGCTTTAAGCCAATCGATCGAAATAGTTAGAAGAAGAATAGACGATGTTGGCACAAAAGAACCAACTATCCTTCAAAGAGGAGATAAAAGAATTTTAGTTGAGTTACCCGGTTTAAAAGATCCTGAACGAATAAAAGATCTTTTAGGCAAAACAGCGCAATTAAATTTTAGACTTGTCTCTGACGAAAGTTCAGAGTTCGGTTTTGACAACTTAAAATCTGAGGAAGGTGAGGATTTAGTAGTAAGCAAAAGAATAATTTTCAGTGGTGAAAATCTAATCGATGCTCAACCTAGATTAGATAATAGGACTAACCAACCTATAGTATCATTTACCTTAGATCGCTTAGGAGGTCAGAGGTTTGGTAAATCTACACTTGCTAACGTTGGTAAAAGAATTGCAATTGTTCTAGACAACAAAGTAATAAGCGCACCTCAAATAAAAGAACCAATCACTGGGGGAAGCGGAACAATAAGTGGAAACTTTAGCTTTCAAGAAGTTACAGATTTAGCTTTATTATTACGTTCAGGGGCATTGCCAACACCTTTAAATATCGTAGAAGAGAGAACAGTTGGTCCTGACTTAGGTGAAGACTCAATAAAATCAGGAACAATTTCTCTTGTTATAGGATTTATTTTAGTAATTATTTTTATGATATTAAAATACAGAATTTTTGGTGTGATAGCTAATGTAGCTTTAATATCAAATTTATTAATGCTTGTTGGTGTATTAACAATATTAGAAGCTACTCTAACTTTACCTGGTATTGCAGGTATAATTTTGACTGTAGGTATGGCAGTGGATGCAAATGTACTAATTTTTGAAAGAATTAAAGAGGAACTTAAAACTGAAAAATCTATAATTCATGCATTTGACATAGGTTACAAAAAAGCAAAAATTACAGTTCTGGATGCGAATATAACAACCTTGATTGCAGCTGCTATTTTATTTTTCTTTGGCTCAGGTCCAATTAAAGGATTTGCTGTGACATTAGGCATAGGAATAGTAACAACTTTATATTCTGCTTATTTTATTGCTAGGCATTTGACGTCATGGGTTGTTTTAAGGGATAAATCAAAAGAAATTAAATTATGATAAGTAAAAATTTAAATTTTTCATCTTTATTTAAAAAGGCAAATATTTTTTCCTTATTAATTTTTATATTAAGTATAATATTTATTTTATTTAAAGGATTAAATTTTGGTATAGACTTCAAAGGAGGAACATTAATTGAGTTAAGAATAAGTAATAAAAATGTAAACATAAGCGATATAAGGTCTTCTTTTTCAAATTTAAATTTAGGAGATGTTAGTATAAAAGAATTTGGTCAAAAAGGTGATTATTTAATTAAAATTGAAGAGTCTGGTAAAAATAATGAAAAATTTATTCCTAAATTAAAAGACAATATAAAAAAAAATCTTCAGAGTGAAGTTAATTTCAGAAGAGTCGAAAATGTTGGTCCAAAAGTTAGTGCAGAGTTATTACAATCAGGCTTAATAGCAATAGGATTAGCTCTTGCGGCAATGTTATTTTATATATGGGTTAGATTTGAGTGGCAATTTAGCATTGGTTCGATAATAGCGTTATTTCATGATGTAATTATTACTGTTGGGATTTTTTCAATTTTATCTTTTGAAATAAATCTTTCGATTATAGCTGCAGTTTTAACAATAGTTGGTTATTCAATGAACGATACAGTAGTTATTTACGATAGAATAAGAGAAAATTTATCTAAGTATTCCAAAATGAATATTAATGATATTGCTAATTTATCTATTAATGAAACTTTATCTCGAACTATTATAACTTCTATAACAACTTTACTAGCTCTACTTTCTATATTTATATTAGGCGGAGAAATTTTAAGAGGTTTTTCTTTTGCTATGATATTAGGAGTTATAATCGGTACTTATTCTTCAATTTTTGTTGCATCTCCAATATTAAATTATTTAAAAGTTAGCTATAAAACTATGGCTAAAGAAGATGAAAAAATAGTCTCTTAATAAAGATTCTGAGCAATTACCATTGACAATAACATTGGCAAAGATAATAAAGTGTTAACTCTAGAAGTTATCATTGCTGTTTTTGCTGATTTTACTTTTTCTTCTGGCGAAGTTTCAATAATTCCAAGAGCTTTTTTTTGATTAGGCCAAATAATGAACCATACGTTGTATGCCATAATTATACCCAGCCACATTCCAATTCCAATAGCTGTGTACTTACCTCCTCCATTACCTATGCCTAAAGACATAGCTTGGTGCACATAGCCGTTAAGATAGGCTACAATTAATCCAGTAACTATAGTTCCAAAAGCTGCCCATCTAAACCAGAAAAGAACTGCAGGAGCAATCACTTTACTTATAGCTGGCTTTTGTTCATCTGGTATTTTAGGCATGTTAGGTATTTGAACAAAGTTTAAGTACCACAAAAGTCCAATCCACATTATTCCAGTTAGAACGTGAAAATATCTAAATAACCAACTCCAAAAAAGTCTATCAAAAGCCCAATCCCCACCACCAAAGAAAAGACCTAAAAACAACAAAATAGCTAATAATAATGATAAATGAATTGTTTTTGAAAGTGATTGTAGCAAATTTATCATATGATTATTATATATTATAGTTGAGGTTTCTTTAAGCAGTTTTTTTCATGCTAGAATTACCCAGAATTTCCTTAATAAATCTACCTGTATAACTATTCTCAATTTTAGACACTTTTTCAGGGCTTCCTTCTGCAATAATTTTACCTCCGTTTATTCCTCCCTCAGGACCCATGTCAATAATATGATCTGCAGTTTTTATCACATCTAAATTGTGTTCAATAACAACAACTGTATTACCTGTTTTAACAAACGCTTGTAAAATTTCTAATAATTTTTTTATATCGTGAGAATGCAAACCAGTAGTTGGTTCATCTAAAATATATAAAGTTCTTCCAGTAGCTCTTTTTGAAAGTTCCTTTGCTAACTTTATTCTTTGTGCTTCACCACCAGACAAGGTAGTAGCTTGTTGACCAATTTTCATATAGCCTAATCCAACATGTTTTAAAGTTATTAACTTTGATCGAATTGATTGTATATTTTCAAAAAAATCACATCCTTCTTCTACAGTCATATCTAAAATATCCGCAATATTTTTATTTTTAAATCTTATTTCTAAAGTTTCTCTATTATATCTTGCTCCTTTACATGTATCACAAGGAATAAAAACATCGGGTAAAAAATGCATTTCATAAGTAATTACGCCATCTCCCTCACAAGTTTCACACCTTCCTCCTTTTACATTAAAAGAATATCTTCCAACTTTATATCCTCTTGCTTTTGATTCTGGTAAAGAAGCAAACCATTCCCTTATCGGTCCAAATGCACCAGTGTATGTAGCAGGGTTTGATCTTGGTGTTCGACCAATTGGTGATTGATCAATATCAATAATCTTATCAATTAATTCAGTTCCTTTATATCCTTTAAAAGCTTTTGGAATTTTTCTTGATTTATTTTTATTTAAAATTAGATTTAGTGCATTATACAACGTATGTAAAATTAAAGTTGATTTACCACTTCCAGAAACACCCGTTACACAAGTAAAGGTACCAATTGGAATTTTTAGATTAACATTTTTTAAATTATTTCCTGTAGCTCCACTTATTTCTATAAATCTTCCATTTTTAGCAGTTCTTCTTTTTTGAGGTAATGATATATATTTATTTCCTGATAAATAGTTTCCTGTAATACTATTTTTATTCTTAATTATTTCATTAATATTACCTTGAGCTACTACTTCACCACCATGCAAACCTGCGTTTGGACCTATATCAATTATATGATCAGAACTTTCAATAGTTTCTATGTCGTGCTCAACAACAATAACGGTATTTCCTAAATCTCGTAACTTTTTCAAAGCTCTAATCAATTTTTTATTATCTCTTTGATGTAAGCCTATTGAAGGTTCATCTAAAACATAAAGCACACCAGTTAATCCCGATCCTATTTGGGAAGCTAATCTAATTCTTTGTGACTCTCCTCCAGATAGAGTTCCAGATTCCCTTGACAAAGTTAAATAGCTTAGACCAACATTCAACAAAAAGTTTAATCGCTCGTTTATTTCTTTTAAAATATGTTGAGCTATTTTGTTTTCTCTATCACTTAAAACATTAGATAAATTACTAAACCAAATTTGCGCTTCTTCTATAGACTTGTTAGTAATTTCACTAATATTTAAAGAGTTTATTTTTACACATAATGCTTCATCTTTGAGTCTTTGACCTTTACATTTTTCACAATTAGACTCACTTTGATATTGCGCAATTTCTTCTCTTTTCCACTCACTATCTGTTTCTAAATATCTTCTTTCTAAATTATTAATAACTCCTTCAAATGTTTTTTTCGTAGTATATTTCTCATATCCATCATCATAAAAAAATTTAATTTCTTCTTCATTAGAACCAAATAAAATTATATCTTGAACTTTTTTTGTTAATTTTTTCCAGGGTTCATTTAATGAAAACTTATAATGTTTTGATAAAGATGATAAAGTTTGAGCATAATATAATGAGGTAGATTTAGCCCAAGGTACAATAGCACCATCTTGAAGACTTTTATTTGTATCAGGAATTACTAAATTTTCATCTACATTAAGATTATGTCCTATTCCTTCACAATCTTCACAAGCACCATAAGGTGAATTAAAAGAAAACAACCTAGGTTCAATCTCTTCAATCGTAAAACCACTCTCTGGACACGAGAATTTTGAAGAAAAAGTTATACTTTCCAACTTTCTAAACTTTTTTGGAATAGTTTCATTTTCATATTCAACAACTAATAATCCATTAGATAAATTAATCGCTGTTTCCACACTATCTGCCAGTCTATTGCCTATTTTAGAATCTAGAACAATTCTATCAACAACTATTGATATTTCATGTTTTACTTTTTTGTTTAAACTTGGAAATTCTTCAATATTTAAATATTTGCCATCTACCTTTAACTTAGAAAAACCTCTTTTTTTGTAATTTAAAATTTCTTTTTTGTATTCACCTTTTCTTCCTCTAACAACTGGAGCTAATAGATAAATAGTATTGTTTTTTGGAAGATTTTTTATTTTATCCACCATTTCACTAATTGATTGCGAAACTATTGGTTTTCCAGTAAATGGAGAATAAGGAATTCCGATTCTTGCAAACAAAACTCGCATATAATCATAAATTTCAGTTACGGTTGCTACTGTAGATCTAGGATTTTTTGAGGTATTTTTTTGTTCAATTGATATAGCTGGACTTAACCCCTCAATTAAATCAACTTTAGGTTTTTTCATTTTATCCAAAAATTGTCTGGCATAAGCTGAAAGACTTTCTACATATCTTCTTTGTCCTTCAGCATATATTGTATCGAATGCTAAGGATGATTTGCCTGACCCAGAAAGCCCGGTAATAACAATTAATTTCTCTTTAGGTATTTCTAAAGAAATATTTTTTAAGTTATGTTCTTTCGCGCCTTTTATAACGATTTTTTTCAACATGTTTTAATCCCTTAAATAACAATCAGCTTATATTTATTATATAAATATGATATAAATATATTAATAAATTAAACATAAATCACTTATTAACTCTAAATATTATGGCTGGAAGTTTAAATAAAGTATTATTAATCGGTAGATTGGGCGCAGATCCAGAAATTAAGCAAATGGTAAATGGTAAGAATGTCGCAAGGCTAAGTGTTGCTACTAGTCAGTCTTGGAAAGATAAATCTACAGGCGAAAGGAAAGAAAAAACTGAGTGGCATAGAATTGTTATTTTTAATGAAGGTCTAATAAATGTAGTTCAACAATATTTAAAAAAAGGAGCTAACGTTTATATAGAGGGTCAGTTAAGCACTAGAAAATGGAAAGATGAGGCATCCGGTCAAGACAAGTACTCAACAGAAATAGTTTTACAAGGCTACAATTCAAGTTTAACAATGCTTGATAACAGGGGTAAATCTGAAAATTCAAATTTAGTAAAAGAAAACAAAAGTTCCTTACCTAATGACAATATAAATCAGGATAGCAACGATTTAGATGATGAAATTCCATTTTAAATTTTATGGAAAAATCAACTATAAAAACAAATAATTCTTTCAAACCCATCTTTGTTCAAGATGAAATGAGCTCTTCATACTTGTCGTATGCAATGAGTGTAATAGTGAGCAGAGCATTACCTGATGTTAGAGATGGTTTAAAACCAGTTCATAGAAGAATAATTTATGCAATGTACAAAGGTGGTTACGACTGGTCTAAACCATTTAGAAAGTCAGCAAGAATAGTTGGTGACGTAATAGGTAAATATCATCCACATGGAGATCAAGCTGTTTACGACGCACTTGTTAGACTAGTTCAAGACTTTTCAATGAGTTTACCTTTGATATCAGGACAAGGTAATTTTGGATCAATAGATGGAGATCCACCAGCAGCTATGCGTTATACTGAGACAAAGCTTGGCAAAATTGCTCAATATATTACTGAAGATTTAGAAAAAAATACCGTGGAGTATAGAAATAATTATGACGAAACAGAAAAAGAACCTACAGTTTTACCTTCACAATTTCCTAACTTGTTAGTTAATGGAGCAGGAGGAATAGCTGTTGGTATGGCAACAAGTATACCCCCGCATAATCTTGGCGAGATAATTAATGCTACTATTGCTTTTATTAACAATAAGGAAATAACAATAAGTCAGTTAATGAAACACGTTCCAGGTCCTGATTTTCCAACTGGAGGAGTAATTATTGGCAAAGATATTATAAAACAAGGATATAATAAAGGTCGAGGTTCATTTAAAATAAGAGGAGAAATAGAATTTGAGGAAAAAAAGAATGGAAGGGCTATTTTAATTATTAAATCTATTCCCTACCAAGTCAATAAATCTTTTTTAAATGAAAAAATCGCTCAGTTAGCTAGAGATAAAAAAATAGAGGGGATAAGCGATATCAGGGATGAATCTAATAGAGAAGGAATAAGAATTGTAATTGAATTAAGGCGCGGTGTTGAACCAGAAACCGTGAGAAGGCAACTGTATAAACTTACAAGTATAGAAAGTTCATTTGGTTTTAATACACTAGCTATTGTAGACAACAAGCCAAAAATTCTTAACTTAAAAGAATTTATCTCTGAATTTTTAAAATTCAGAGAAGATACTGTTATCAAAAGAGCTAAGTTTGATTTAAAAAAAGCTGAAGCAAGAGCACATATCTTAATTGGTTTAGCAACAGCAGTTGAAAATATAGATGCAGTGATAAAAATTATAAAAAATTCAAAAAATACCGATCTAGCAAAAAAAAATCTTTTATCAAAAAAATGGAAAATTAAAAAAAGTACAAAATTGATCAATCTAATCGAAAAAAAGAGAAATATTTCAAGTTATCAATTTACCTCTGAACAAGTTAACTCAATTTTAGATTTAAAACTTCAAAAATTAACAGCCTATGGAATAAATGAAATTGAGTCTGAAATTAAAAATCTATCAGAGTTAATATTAGAATATAATAAAATTATTAACTCAAAAAAAGAATTATACAAATTAATAATCTCTGAATTAACAGCAATTCAATCAAAGTTTGCTGTACCGCGAAGAACAAAAATTATTGATGCAGTTTTAAATTATAGTATTGAGGAAACTATTCAAAAACAATCTGTTGTTATTAATATTACTAATCAAGGTTATATTAAAAGAAGCTCTTTAACCTCCTTAAAGCCTCAAAAAAGAGGCGGTAAAGGTAAAACTGGAATAGTTACTAGAGACGAAGATTTTGTGGTTCAAATCTTTACTGCAAATACACACACGCCTGTTTTGTTTTTTTCTACTCAAGGTTTAGCCTATAAAATTAAAGCTTATAAAATTCCTGAAGGAACTGCTTCATCAAAAGGAAAGTCTATATTTAATATCTTACCATTAAAAAGCCATCACTCAATAAGTTCAATAATGCCATTACCCGAAGATGAAAATGAATGGAAAAAATTGTTAGTTATATTTGTTACAGCTAACGGCAATGTAAGAAAAAACAGCTTAGAAGATTTTTCTAATGTAAATGTAAATGGTAAAATTGCAATGAAACTTGAGGAAAATGATAAAATTGTAGGTGTAAAAATTTGCAGAGATGACCAAGACATAATGCTTAGCACAAAGCATGGAAAATGTATTAGATTTATGTCAAAAAAACTTAGATTATTTAAAGGGAGATCTTCTAAAGGAATTAGAGGTATTCAACTTAAAGATGGAGATAAAGTTATTTCTTTGTCGGTTTTAGACAATCCTAAAATTGATTCTAAGGTTATTAAGAAAGATGAAAAAATTAAAAAAGGAATTAATAAATTTATTTTATCAGTAACTGAAAATGGATATGGAAAAAGATCTTCATTTTTAGACTATAGGGTCACTAATCGTGGTGGAAAGGGAATAATAGGAATAATAAATTCACCAAGAAATGGAAATGTTGCATCTTCACTAATAGTAGAAGACAATGATGAAATAATACTTTCAACAGACAAAGGAAGCATAATGAGATGTGCAGTTAAAGAAATAAGGATTGCAGGCAGAAACACTCAAGGAGTAAGAATAAAAAAATTATCAGGTGAAGAAAAGGTTGTTTCAGTAATCAAAATAGACAATAATATCCAATAGTTATGAGAACAGCAATTTATCCAGGAACTTTTGATCCGATTACTTATGGACACATCGATGTTATTAAAAAGTCTTTGAAAATTGTAGACAGGATAGTTATTGCAACTACAGACAATGCAAATAAAGAATACTTTTTTTCAATAGAAGAAAGAATTTCAATCCTAAAAGATTCTCTTTTTAAAGATTTAAAGTTAAATAAAAAAAAAATACTAATAATACCTTTTGATATTTTAACAATTGATCTCTGTAAAAAATTTAAAGCATCTATTATAATTAGAGGTTTAAGAGCTGTTTCAGATTTTGAATATGAATATCAATTAGCTGGAATGAACAAAAAATTAAATAACAATATAGAAACAATATTTTTAATGTCTGACATTGAAAACCAAATAATATCATCTAAGTTTGTTAAGGAAATAGCAAGTTTAAACGGTAATATTAGTAAATTTCTTACAAAATCAGCGATAAAAGCATTAAAAGAAAAACTTAAATGAGAAAGATTTCATATTTATTTGTATTATTTATTTTTTTTTTTAATAATAACTTGTATGGAAAGGATAATAAAATGATATTAAAATTAAAAGATGGAGATATTGAAATAGAACTTTTTACTGATATAGCACCCAAGCATGTAGAGAGATTTAAAACTCTCGCAAATGAAGGTAAATACGATGGAGTAGTGTTTCATAGGGTAATAGAAGGTTTTATGGCTCAAACCGGGGATGTAAAGTTTGGAAACTCAAATAATAAAGACTTTAATTTAAGCTTAGCAGGAACAGGAGGTTCTAACTTGCCTAATCTCAAGGCTGAATTTTCTAATATAGCTCATGAGAGAGGAACACTATCAATGGCAAGGTCAGCAGACCCAAACAGTGCTAACAGTCAGTTTTTCATTTGCTTTGATTTAGCTCCTCATTTAGATCGTCAATATTCTGCTTTTGGTAAAGTTGTTAAAGGTATGGAATTTGTTGATAAGATAAAAAAAGGAGACGGACCTAATGGAGCTGTTTCAAATCCTGATAAAATTATCAGCCTTAGATCAAAAAAATAAATTAAATGCTACCTAAGGAATTCTCTTTTGAGGTTACCACTCAAAAAAATAAAAAATTAAGATTGGGCAAAATATATACCTCAAGAGGAGTAGTTGACACACCAGCGTTTATGCCGGTAGGCACCTTGGGAACTGTAAAAGGTATATTTGTAGAGGACTTATTAAATACTGGAACCCAAATTATTCTTGGTAACACATATCATTTAATGATTAGACCAGGCATGAAAATCATTGAAAAGTTCAAAGGTCTTCATAAATTTATGAATTGGAAAAAACCAATATTAACAGACTCTGGTGGATTTCAAATTATGTCTTTATCAAAATTTAATAAAATCGATAAAGAAATTGGTGCAATATTTACTTCTCATATAGATGGAAAAAAAATTATATTAAGTCCAGAAAAAAGTATTCAAATTCAAAAAAAAATTAATTCTGATATATTAATGGTTTTAGACGAATGTCCAGCTTTGACTAATGATAAAAAAAAAATTTCTCAATCTATTGATATTTCAACAGCATGGGCTAAAAGATGCAAAGTTGAGTTTGGTAAGAATAAAAAAAAAGCTTTATTCGGAATTGTACAAGGAGGACTGTACAAGGATTTAAGATTAGAGAGTTTAGAAAAACTTAAAGAAATAAATTTTGATGGTTACGCTATGGGCGGCTTAGCTGTTGGAGAGAAGCAAGATGAAATGTTTAAAATATTAGATGAGACCGTACATCATATGCCAGAAAATAAACCAAGATATCTAATGGGGGTTGGAACACCTTCAGACTTATTAGGAGCTGTTAAAAGTGGTATTGACATGTTTGACTGCGTCTTACCGACGCGTTCAGGTAGAACTGGTCTTGCTTATACATGGCAAGGAAAAATTAACTTACGAAATTCACAATTTAAATATGATAAAAGTCCTTTGGATCCAAATTGTAAAACTAGAAATTTAAATCTTTACTCAAAAAGTTATTTAAATCATTTAATTAAAACTAATGAAATTTTGGCTTCTATGATCATTTCTTTACATAATATAAATTTTTACCAACAATTTATGCTTAAGATAAGACAACATATAAAAATGAATTCTTTTGATAATTTTTATAAAAAATACGTAAAAATGTTTTAATTTCTCTAGATTTCGTTTGAAATTTCTATATTTTATATATAAAAAAGATTTTTTTAGGGCCCTTAGCTCAGTTGGTAGAGCACCTCCCTTTTAAGGAGGGTGTCGATGGTTCGAGTCCATCAGGGCTCACCAAAAATTTAAGACTTTATTGGAGGATATTCAATAATAATTTCATTTACCCACTTCTTCAAATTAGTTATTCTAGTTTTGCTTGAAGGATGAGTGCTTAGAAATTGTGGTGGCTCTTTTCCTTTATTTGCTTCACTCATTCTTTTCCATACTTCTATTGACTCTCTAATATCAAAGCCTGCAAGAGATGAAAAAATTAAACCCAAATAATCCGCTTCTGTTTCTTGTTTTCTTCCAAATGGATTCATTAATCCTAACTGAAAGATATCAAATCCTGTATTTCTTCCAATAGTATTTCTAGTTCTATTAATTGCGCCTTGTAAAAAAATATCTGCTACTTGAGTTCCAAGATTAACAGCCAAAGCTCTGCTTTGCCTTTCTACAGAATGTTTTGCAACTGCATGAGCAATTTCATGACCCATAACTGAAGCAAGTCCATTTTTATTTTTTGTAATTTTTAGTATTCCGGTATAAACAGCAATTTTTCCACCTGGCATGCACCAAGCATTTTTAATTTTATCATTATCTACTAGAATATAATCCCATCCAAAATTTTTAGTTGGATCATCTTTACTTTGATTAACAAAGAATGCAGAAACAGAATATTCAATTTTTTTACCAATTTCTGTTATTTGTTTTAGCTGTGACCCTGTAGTAATCAGCTTAGCTTTAGTTTTAAAATTTTCATATGCTAAACTTGCTTGTCTATTAATTGTTGATTCTGGATAAATAGCTAATTGTTTTCGATCAGTAATTGGCACGGTTGAACAAGAAGGAAGAATTATGCTACAACAACTACAGCCAAATAACTCAAGAAATTTTCTTCTATTTATGTTATATTTCATAATAAATTAGACTCATGATATTATAATGTCTCAAAAAAAAATCAAAAGATCATTTTTAGCTAGTATTAGAAACTACTTTTTTGCTGGTGCTGTAGTTTTAATACCTCTAGGAATTACTATATATCTTACATTATTTATTGTAAAAATCTCTAGTAAAGTTCTTCCTAAAGAAATCAATCCTAATCATTATTTACCTATCGATATACCTGGTTTAGAAATTTTAATATCATTAATATTTATCACTTTTATCGGATGGCTATCTTTGTCTTTTTTGGGAAAAAAAATTATTGACCTTTTAAATAACTTACTAAAAAAAATACCGATTCTTAGGACTATATATTCAGCAATAGGTCAAATGACTGAAACATTTACTCAAAGTGATAAAAAACAAAAAAGTGTAATATTAGTTGAATATCCTAGAAAAGGTGTTTGGGTAGTGGGTTTTGCTACAAAGGAAAACAAGGGTGAAATGAGTAAAAAAATAAATGAAGATATTGTAAATGTTTTTATCCCTACAACGCCTAATCCAACAAGTGGTTTTTTACTAATGATTCCAAAAAAAGATATTATCTATTTGGACATGACTTTCGAACAAGCTTCGAAATTTATTGTTTCTGCTGGAACTTCAGATCCTTCTTAATTTAATTCAATTTCATTTATCACTTCGGCCTTATCAAATAATTTTAACAAAAAATTAAATTTAGATGTATTTGATTCATTATTTTCAATTTTTTTAATTTCAATTTCAGCAATACTAAATAAATCTGAATGATGAATTGGATCTGCCACTCTAAAAAATTTTGTTCCGCTTTGTTCAAAACCAATTATATCACCATATCCTCTAAGTTTCATGTCTTTATCTGCAATTAAAAAGCCATCATCTGTAGATTTTAAAATTTTTATTCTCTCAACTGCGTTTTTACTTAAATTTCCTTTGAATAATAATATACATGTTCCTTCTTTTTTGCCTCTACCAACTCTTCCTCTAAGCTGATGCAGTTGCGCCAATCCAAATTTATTTGCATTTTCAATAATTATCAAATTAGCATTTGGAAAATCTATTCCAACTTCAATTACAGTAGTAGATATTAATATATTTATTTTTTTGTCTAAAAATTCTTGTAAAACTTTGTCCTTATCTTCTTTTTTCATTGAACCGTATATTAAACCAGTCTGTTTCGGGAATTTCTTATTAATATATTCAAATCTTTTTAATGCAGATGAATAATTTAAAAATTTTGACTCGTCTATCAGGGGGCATACCCAAAAAATTTGATTTTTATTTGAAATTTGTTTTTTGATGAATGGCCATAGTTCATTTATTTTTTCTTCTGGTTTACTTAATGTGTTAATTTTTTTTCTACTCAAAGGCTTTTCAGATATTCTTGATATGTCCATATCACCATAAATAGACATCATCATAGTTCTAGGTATTGGTGTTGCTGACATCAATAAAACATCACAATCAGAACCACCTTTTTTAGCTAAATCCATTCTCTGTTTTACACCGAATTTATGTTGTTCATCTATTATTATTAAACCTAAATTTTTAAAGTCAATTTTTTTTTGGAAAAGCGAATGAGTTCCAATAATAAAATCTATTTGATTTTTTTTTAGTTTTTCAATCAATTCTTTTTTTAATTTATTTTCAATTTTAGAAGTCAAAATTTCAATTTTTACTTTTAAATTCTTGAAAAGTTTTTTAGCTAGTTTGTAATGTTGCTTTGCTAGAATTTCAGTTGGTGCCATTAATGCACATTGAAAACCTGATTCTATAACATTAGCTGAGGCTATTAGAGAAACAATAGTTTTACCAGATCCAACATCACCTTGAATAATTCTAAACATTCTATTTTTAGATATTAAGTCATTGTCAATCTCATTAATTACTTTCTTTTGACTATCGGTTAAAAAAAACGGGAGTGAATTTTTTAGTCTATTTGATAATTTTCTTTCAAAAATTTTTGGTTTTTTTTTTGTTTTTTTTATTTTTTTTCTATTTTTAGAAAGTGAAAGAAGGTGAGAAAATATTTCATCATATGCTAATCTACGATAGTAAACTGAATTCAGGTCCTTATTCTTATCTTTGTTATGAACTTCTAACATTGAATTTTTCCAATTTGAAAAATTCATTTTTCTAAGTAAAACTTGATCATGCCATTCATCCAGATCTGGTAAGTTTTTAAGTGCCTGTTCAACAATTTTTCTATATGACTTTTCCGTAATACCTTCTGTTAATGAGTATTTTGGTATTATTTTCTTTACATAATCTATATTTGTAATTTTTGTTATATAATCTGGATTTGTTATTTGATATCTATTCTTAAAAAAACTAACTTTTCCACTTATTACAACCCACTCATCAAGAGGAAGAACTTTTCTTAAGTATCCCTCTCGACTATTAAAAAAAACTAAATCAATTTCCCCCTTATTATCTTTGCATTTAATTTTATTTGGAAGATTTCTAATCCTTGGAAAGTTGTATTTTTTAACTTGAACTTTAATAGTTAAAATTTTACCTACTTCTAATTTATCAAGTTCTACAGATGTTGTTCTATCTGTGTATGAATATGGAAAATTCCACAATAGATCATTAATTGTCAAAATATTTTTATTTTTTAAATATTTAGACGTTTTTTCACCCACACCGTTAAGTGAAGAAATAGAACTAAATAAATAATTTTTTTTTTTAACAATGTTCATTTAATAATATATATTATATTTTATCAATGAAAGAACTTGAAGCTTTAAAAAAAAAAATAATCTATAGATCTTCTTATCGAGGTACAAAAGAAATGGATATTTTATTAAGCTCTTTTGTTAATGCTTATATAGACAAATTGAACTTTAAGGAACTTAAAGATCTTAATAAATTTTTAGATTTTGAAGACGAAGTAATTTTGAATTATTATCAAAATAACGTTACTAACTCTAATATCAATACAAACAGTATATCTATTTTATTTAAAAAATTTAAAATTTAGTTAATGGCGGAGAGGGTGGGATTCGAACCCACGAACGAGTTGCCCCGTTGCTGGTTTTCAAGACCAGTGCTTTCAACCACTCAGCCACCTCTCCAGACTTAATTTGTACAACACTTTTAGTCGAAAATTTTGATTTTTACTATTTGAAAATTGTGGACAGTTCTTATTGCCACTGATATATCCGAAATATTATGAATTTTTCTCTAGAAATTACTATGAAAACTGATTTATCAACCCTTCCTAAAGTGAAGGATGTATATATCACAATGCTACCAGGAGATAATTTTAGACTTGTCATTGAAAAAGCAAAAGAATTGGTCCAATATGGTTTTAATCCAGTTCCTCATTTCCCAGCAAGATCAATTAAAAATTTAAGTGAATTGAAAGAGTATACAGGAAAGTGCAAGGAAATTGGCGTAAAGCAAGCTTTAGTGATTGGCGGTAGCTCTCAACCTATTGGGGACTTTCACTGTTCTTTACAACTTTTAGAAACTGGATTATTTAATGGTTTCAAAATAGGAATTGCTGGACATCCTGAGGGGTCCCCTGATATATCCGACTCTGAATTGGAAAAAGCAATGAAAGATAAAAAACCATTTGCGGATTATATAGTTACTCAATGGCTCCTAGAAAGTGAAAAAATTGTTGATTTTATTTCTAAACAGTCACTACCTGTTCATGTGGGAATAACAGGTCCATTAAAAATAACTAGCTTATTAAAATTTGCTAGTATTGTAGGAGCAAAAAATTCTCTTAATTTTCTTAAATCTAATGCCACTAAAGCAGTTGATTTATTAAAGCCAAGGGATCCTAATGATCTTATAGATAAAATAAAAAGTTCAACTAATCACTTCCATATTTATACATTTGGAGGTCTTAAAGAAACAAACAAATGGCTAAAAAATAATAATTATGCCTAAGAGAAAACTAAAAAATAAAAAAAAAAGGAAATCAATAAAAATACCTAATTCTTATAAAGTAGAAAAAGTAAATTATGATAAAATAAGACATGAAATTTCAGTAGATCAATCAGATAGAAATGTTCCGTATAATTTAAGACAAAGCGGACCTACAAAAGTTGAAATGTTGATTTCGACAAGAGTTAGAAAATCTCCTTATTGGCATCTATCTATGAAGGCTGGATGTTGGAGAGCTACAGTTTATAATCGTATTTACCATCCAAGAGGATATGTTAAACCTGAAAAAGGTGGAGCTATGGTTGAATATCAAGCTATAAAAAACCATGTAACTATGTGGAACGTAGCTGTAGAAAGACAAATTCGAGTAAAAGGACCTGATGCTGAAAAGTTTACAGATTATGTAATTACAAGAGATGCTACAAAAATTTCTACAATGAGAGGTCGTTATGTAATTTTATGTAATTATAAAGGAGGAGTTCTTAATGATCCAGTATTAATGAGAATCTCAGATGATGAATTTTGGTTTAGTTTGTCAGATTCAGATATTGGAATTTATTTACAAGGTGTCAATGCAAACAAAAGATTTAATGTTGAAATTGATGAAATTGATGCATGTCCAGTTCAAATTCAAGGACCGAAAGCTAAAGCTTTGATGAATGATTTAATAGGAGACCAAGTAAACATGGATGAAATACCATTTTACGGTTTAGCAGAGGCTAAAGTAGGTGGAAGGAGCTGTGTAATTTCTCAATCAGGATTTTCAGGAGAAGCTGGTTACGAAATCTATTTAAGAAATGCAACTCTTTACGCAGAAGATATGTGGAATGCTCTACTTAAGGCAGGTAAAAAGCATAAACTTATGGTAATTGCTCCTGCTCATCATAGAAGAATTCAAGCTGGAATTTTATCATGGGGACAAGATATGGATCAGGAGCACAATCCTTTTCAATGTAATTTAGGCTATCAGGTTTCTTTATCAGGAAAAGGTCAGTGGAACAAACAATCTGATTATGTAGGTAAAGAAGCTTTAGAAAAAATGAAAGAGCAAATTAAAAATGGTGAAAAACCATATAAACTTCAACTTGTTGGTTTAGAACTTGAGGGAGGAAAACCTATTGAAGATTATGCAAATGATTTTTGGTTAATATCGAATGAAGATGGGGGTAAACCAGTAGGTTACATAACTTCTCCATGGTTTCATCCTGAAAAAAAGAAAAATATAGCTATGGGATACGTTCCATTTGAGGGAAATTTAAATAGTAATGGATTCCCCGTAGGAAATTTTGGTAAAAAGTACAAAGTACATTTGCCTAAAAAATATTCAAATAAACCAGTTAATGCTGTTGTAGTACCTATACCTTTTACTGAGTCAGTAAACGCTAATACTAGAGAAGTTAAATAATTAACTATAAAACTAAAAATGGTCAATGAAAGCGAATAAATTTTCTAAAACATTTTTTTTGGTCTTATTTTTTTTTAACTTAAATTTATCTGCACATTCCTCTGATTTCGACACATGGCTTAAAAATTTTAAAATAGTTGCAAAAAAGAATGGAATTTCAGATCGTACAATTAGCTTAACTTTAGATAAATCTAAATTTTTACCAAAAGTTATTGAGTATGATAGGTACCAACCAGAATTTTATGAAGATACTTTTACTTATATAAATAAACGTACTTCTAAATCAAAAGTTAAAAAAGGCATCACTCTTTACAAAAAACAAAAAAAAATGATTAACGAGATAGAAAAAAAATTTCTTGTAGAAAAAGAACTGCTTTTAGCTTTAATGGGTATTGAAACTAACTATGGTAAATATTTGGGTAAAATGGATATAATATCGTCTCTAGCTACTCTAAGTTTTGACAAAAGAAGAAGTGAGTTTTTTTCTAAAGAACTTTTAACTCTCTTAAAACTGGTCGACTTAAAAATTATTGATCATAGTATTTTATTTGGTTCATGGGCAGGAGCTTTTGGCAATTTTCAATTTATGCCTTCCACTATTAAACAATATGCTATTGATTATGATAAAAATTCAAAAATTGAATTAAAAAAAATAGAAGACTCTTTTGCTTCTGCTGCTAATTACATAAAAAAAATTGGCTGGAAAAAAAATCAACCTTGCTTTTATAAAATTGAGTTAGATAAAAATGTGCCCAAAAAATATTTAAATTCGTCAGCAAAAAAGATTAAAAATAAAAAAAGTTTCAAATTTTTTAAAAAATACATTAAAAATCAAAAAGATTTAAATTTAAAAGATAATATAATTGTAGGCATAATCACACCTGATATTGATATTATTCCTGGAGCAGATAAGTTAGCACCAGCATATTTAGTATTTAATAATTATGAGCTTGTTTTAAAATGGAATAGATCTTTAAGATTTGCTTTAGCGGTATGTACATTAAAAAATGAAATTAAAAATGAAATTTAAATTTTTACTTTTTTTATTTCTTACTTCTTGTGCTACAGAACTTAATAAAAATTATGAAAAAAATTCTTATTCTTCCAGTGGTTTAGCATACATATATTCTGAGCAAGATTTTAATGATAAAATTATTAAAAAAAGATTTGATAATACAAAACTTTTAGTTGCGCACTCTAAATTAAAAACAGGAACTTTAGTCAAATTAACTAATCCAAATAATAATAAATCTATTAATGTAAAAATTTATAAAAAGATTAACTATCCTGAACTTTACCAGATTTTAATTACAGAGACTGTAGCTGAAAAACTTAATTTAAAAAAAGAAGTACCTTATATTGAAATAGAAGAAATTAAAAAAAACAAATCTTTTATTGCTGACAGAGCTAAAACATTTAAAGAAGAGAAAAAAGTTCACAACAAGGCTCCTATTGAAAATGTAAAAATCGATAATATTTCCAAAAAGAAGAAAAATACAAATAAGCAAATTAATAATTTTTCAATAATTATTGCACAATTTTATTCAAAAGAATCAGCTATATTATTAAAAAACAGATTAACACAAGAGTTAACAAGCTTAGATGATAAAAAGATGTCAATAAAAAGCAAAGGTAAAAACGAATTTGAACTTTTTATGGGTCCATATAGTGCTGTTAATTTATTAAAAAATGATTACATTATTCTAAAAAGACATGGATTTGAGGAATTGGATATTAAATTGAATGAATAGAATTTTAAAATTGCTACCTATTATATTTCTTAGCTTAAGTACATTATTACAAGCTAATCCTAACAATATTGATGCGAAAACTCTAATATTAGTCGATCACGATTCTAATAAAATTATTTTTGAAAAAGATCCTGATTTAGAAATATACCCTGCTTCAATGACAAAAATAATGACTTCAATTATTGTTTTTGATTTACTTCAACAAAATAAAATTTCTATGGAAGACGAAGTAGTTATATCTGATACAGCCTGGCACATGTCGCAAAGTGGTTTTTCTTCAATGTTTATTATGCCAAACGATGAAGTTACAATTGAAGATTTATTAAAAGGTATAATAATAGTTTCTGGAAATGATGCATGCGTAGCAATAGCTGAAGGAGTAGCAGGAAGTGAAGAAAACTTTGTTGAAATGATGAATGAAAAAGCTGCTGAAATAGGAATGTTGAATACTAATTTTTCAAATTCTTCTGGCATTACGGATCCAAACAATTATTCAACTGTGAGAGATATTGCCCTTATGTCTCAATATTTAATTAAAAATTATCCAGAGTACTATCCTTTATATGCAGAAAAAGAGTTTACTTGGGATAGAACTGGTGGTGAGCCAATTAAACAACTTAATAGAAATGGACTGCTATACAGAAATATTGGAGCGGATGGGATTAAAACTGGATATTTAGATGCTGAAAAATATTCTTTAGCAAGCACAATAAAAAGAGGAGAGAGAAGGTTAATATCTGTAGGAAGTGGTTTTAAAACAAAAAACTTTAGAACAAAAGAATCTATTAAATTATTATCTTGGGGATTTAGACATACCGAAACTTTTGAAATTTCAAAAAAAGAAGAAACATTTTTCGATATAAGGACCTGGCTAGGTATAAAAGATACTGTTAAAGGAGAAACGAAAGAAGACTTTTATGTTACTATAAACAAAAAAGATTTAAGAAACTTTAAAGTATTTTTACAGTATAACGGTCCAATTAAAGCACCTATTGAAAAAGGACAACAAATAGCAAATTTAAAAGTATCTAATAAAGATGAAACAATTATGGATATTCCTATTTATTCTGCCGAAAATGTAAAAAAAATAAATTTTTTCAAGAGCTTGTTCACTTCTCTCAATTATATGATCTGGGGAGATGTATAAAAGAAAGTTTTTTTTTATTGTTTTTGAAGGAATTGAAGGTTGTGGTAAATCTTTTCAAAGTAAAAAACTTTTTAAAAACTTAAAAAAAAAAAGACTTCCATTAATTTTGACCAGAGAGCCTGGAGGAACAAAAAGCTCTGAAAAAATTAGGGATCTTATCCTCAAAGATTATTTTGGAAAAGATACTACGGAAAAATTTCATAAATACACTGATACACTGCTTTACCTAGCTGCTAGGAATGAGCATATTGTTAATAAAATTAAACCTGCAATTTCTAAAAAAAAAATTGTTATTTGTGATCGTTTTACAGACTCAACTTTAGCCTATCAAGTTTATGGAAAGGGGGTTAATAAAAAATTTATACATCAAATTCATAAACAAATTTTAGGTAATATAAAACCAAATCTTACATTTCTATTGAAAGTAAAAATATCCAAAGCTTTAAAAAGATTAAAAAAAAGAAAAAAAAAGAATCGTTACGATAAATTTTCAAAAAATTTTTATATTAAAGCACAAAAGTCATTTATTAAAATTGCCAGAAAAAATAAGCATTCTCATATTATATTAGACTCTTCTTTAGATGATTCTAGTTTAGAAAAAGAAATCTTACGTATAGTTCTAAAAAAGTTGAAAAAATAATTTAATGAATATTGAAAAAATTTTAAATCCCTTAAATTCGATTAAATTAGTTGGAATGGATAAATATTTTGATGAATTAATAAAATTATATAACTCAGAAAGAATGCCCAAAGCTCTTCTTATTTCAGGAGAAAAAGGTTTAGGTAAATTTACGCTAATTAATCATCTAATAAATTATTTTTTTTCAAAGAATTCCTATAATTATAAAGAAAAAAAAATCAATCCTAATACAGAAACTTATAAAAAAATTTTAGAGGGTACCTTCGAAAATATCATTTTTTTTAAAAATGAGGGATCTCAAACAACCAAAATTAATGATATAAGAAATTTAAAGCTTAATCTCTCAAAATCTAATGCTAACAATAAACCACGATTTATTGTTTTAGACGATGTAGAGAAATTAAATATTAACTCATCTAATGCATTATTAAAATCTATTGAAGAACCATCAGATAAAAATTTTTTTATCTTAATTGACAATAAAGAAAATGATGTAATTTCAACAATATCGTCAAGATGTTTAAAATTTAAAATTTTTATAAATGAGCTTAAAAAAAAAGATATTATAAAAACCTTAATTAAAGATCAAAATATAGAAGTAAATTTAAAATATGAAAGTTTAGATTTATCTCCAGGTATGTTTTTTAAATTTAACGATCTTTGTATTAAACATGAGATTTTTGATGATATTGAATATTTAGAAAAAATAAAAAAATTACTTAATTTGTATAAGACAGCAAAAGATAAAAATTTTGTAAATTTGGCAATTTTATTAACAGATCAATACTTTTACAATTTATCAATTAAAAATAAAAATAGAGTTTTTTTATTAAATTCTGTGAAAAATAAAATAATTCACTATATAAATAACTTTTTTATTTATAATCTTAATTTAAACTCAATTTTAAATTTAATAGATACTGAATTTAAACATGCAAAATAAAAATTTTTATATAACCACACCCATTTATTATCCTTCAGGAAAACCACATATGGGACATGCTTATTCAAGTATAATAGCTGATATCTTTGCGAGATTTAAAAGGTTAGAAGGTAAAGATGTTTTTTATCTCACAGGAACAGATGAACACGGACTAAAAATACAAAGAGAAGCAGAAAAGAACAATAAAGATCCAAAAGTTTTTTGTGATGAGATTTCAAAAAAGTTTATGGATTTAACTAAAACTTTAAATTTATCAAATGATGATTTTATACGTACTACAGAAAAAAGACATCATGATTCTGTAAAAGAAATTTGGGCAAGATTAGTTAAATCAGGTGATATTTATTTATCTAAGTATAGCGGATGGTATTCTGTATCTGATGAAGCTTATTATGATGAAGATGAAATAATAGAAAAGAATAATAAAAAAGTATCAAAATCATCTGGTTCTGCTGTAGATTGGGTAGAAGAAGAGTCATATTTTTTTAAACTTTCTAAATGGCAGAATAAACTCTTGGATCATTATGAGAAAAATCCAAATTTTATAAAACCATTATCTAGAAAAAATGAAGTCATAAACTTCGTAAAAAAAGGTCTTAAAGATTTATCAGTAAGCAGAACATCTTTTACTTGGGGCATACCTGTCCCAAAAAATGAGAAACATGTTATTTATGTATGGTTAGATGCCTTAACCAATTATATAAGTGCTTTAAATTTTCCAGATACAACTAACAAGCTTTATAAAAAATTCTGGCCTGCCTCAATTCATGTCATTGGAAAAGATATCCTTAGATTCCATGCAATTTATTGGCCAGCGTTTTTAATGGCTTCTAAAATTCCTTTGCCAGAAAGAGTTTATGGTCATGGCTGGATTTTGTCTGATGAAAAAAAAATGTCTAAATCAATTGGAAACATTTTAGATCCGTTAAAAATAATTAGCGAATATGGAATTGATCAACTTAGATATTATTTAATAAAAGAAGTTTCATTAGGAAATGACGGAAATGTTTCTTTGAAAAATTTAAAAAATTGTATAAATAACGATTTAGCCAATAACTATGGAAATTTATGCCAAAGAGTATTTTCTTTTATTGAAAAAAATTGTTCTAATAAAATACCAAAGCCAAAAAAATTAACTAAGGAAGATAAAGATTTAATCAAAAGTTTAACCAATAATGTCGAGACATTAATAGACGATATTAATAATCAAGAACTTAATTCCTATTTAAAGAAAATAATTAATTATTCGTTTAACGCTAATAAGTATTTTAATGACACCAAACCCTGGGAATTAAAGAAGACCAATACTAACAGAATGGAGGAAGTTTTATTTACTATATCTGAACAAATTAAAAATATAAGTATATTATTAAATCCAATTATACCAATTGCAACTACCAAGATCTTAAACACTTTAAATATACCAAATGAAAAACGAAATATTAAAAATATAAAAAATATGGATTTGTTTGATCATCAAAAAAAATTACACAAAAGCGAAATTTTATTCAAGAAAGTAGAAAATGATAGTTGATTCACATTGTCATTTAGAATACGAACCTTTATTTGATGATCTTGAAAATGTTATTGAAAGGGCTACCAAGAATAATATTAAATTCCTTTTAACTATTTCAACAACCGATAAAAGCTTTGATAAAATTTTGAAAATTATTACAAAATATAAAAATATTTATGGTACATATGGTATTCATCCCCATGAGAGTAAAAATAACAAAAATTTAAACTGTGTTAAAATTTTGAATAAAATAAAATTAAATAAAAAAATAATTGGAATTGGTGAAACTGGTTTAGATTTTTATTATAATCATTCAAATAAAGACACACAAATAACATCATTTAAAGAACATATAAAAGCCTCTCAAGAATCAAATCTTCCAATAATTGTTCATACAAGAGATGCAGAAAAAGAGACCTTTTCAATTTTAAACGAAGAATATAAAAAAAAAAAATTTAAAATTTTAATTCATTGTTTTACAGGATCAAAAGATTTTGCAAAAAAATTAATAGACATAGGCTCTTATATTTCAGCTAGTGGAATTATAACTTTTAAAAAATCATTAGATCTCGCTAATACTTTCAAGGATATTCCAAATGAAAAAATTTTAGTTGAAACTGACTCCCCATATCTGTCTCCTGATCCTTTACGAGGGAAAAGCAATGAGCCTAGTCATTTAATTCATACGGTTAGGTTTTTAGCTAAAATAAAAAATTTGAATGAAAATAAAATATCAGAGATAACAAGCAAAAACTTTTTTAATCTTTTTGGAAATTTAAATTGAAAAACAAATTTACTATTTTAGGTTGTGGCAGTTCATTAGGTTCACCATGGATAACTGGTAATTGGGGATCATGTGATAAAAAAAATTTTAAAAATATTAGAACTAGATGTTCTGCACATATAAAGTATAAAAATTTATCAATTTTGATAGACACGTCACCAGATATTAAACAGCAATTTAAAAAAAATAATATTTCTAATGTAGATGCAGTAATTTATACGCATGATCATGCAGATCAAACTGCAGGTATATTTGAATTAAGACCTTTTGTATGGAAATATAAAAAAAAAATATCTATCTATGGAAGCAAAAGAACCTTAAACAGATTAAATAAAAGCTACACATTTTGTTTTAAACCACGTTACGGATACGTTCCCATATTAAAAGCAAAAAAAATTAAAAGAGAATTCAAAATAGTTAAAAAGAATATATCTATAAAAATATTAGCCTTTGAAGTTCAGCATGGGTTAATTAAAGCTACAGCCTATGTATTTAACAAAATCGCATATATAAGTGATTGTAATCATATACCAAATAAATACTTTAAGTATTTAAAAGACTTAAACTACTTAATAATAGATTGTTTGAAAAAAAAAAAACATCCATCACATTTTAATTATAAAGATGCCATTTCAATTTCAAAAAAAATTAAACCAAAAAAAACTATTTTAACAAATCTTCATGTTGATTTAGACTATGCTAAATTAAAAAAAAAGTTACCCAAAAATATAATTCCAGCTTATGATGGGTTAAATTTTAATTTTTAATTTCTTTTTCTATATAACTTATAAATTTATTTGACGATGGATTGGTAATAGAAGAAAAAGAATTTGATACTTTACCTTCGTTATTAATAATAATTTTATGAAAATTCCATTTAGGAACTGCTCCAATTCCATATGAATCTTTTGCCCATTTATAAAATGGGTGAGCATTTTTTCCTACAACATCAGTTTTTTCTGTTATTGGAAAATCTATTGAGAAATTATTTTTGCAAAAATTTTTAATATCTGTATTTGTACCAGGTTCTTGTTTAAAATTATTTGAAGGCACTGCAATTATTACAAGTCCATCATTTTTATATTTTTTCCAAAGATTTTGTAGATCTTTGTATTGGTTTGTAAAACCACATCTGCTGGCTACATTAACAATTATTAAAGTTTTATCTTTGTAATTATTTAATTGAATTGAACCACTTTCTATATCATTAAAAGAAAAGTCATAAGCCAACTTTTCTTTAGATGCTATATTTTTAGTAAAAAAAGTAAACATTATAGTTAATATTATTAATATTTTTCTCATTTAAATTCATGTTTTCATATTTTTAAAGCTTTAATCAATGCATCAAATGGAAGCATTATACATTCTAGTCTACTCTTATTTTTTGAATTAACTAAATCTTTAAAAAGCTTGTATTTTTTTGGCAAAGTTAAGTTTTTCTTAAAGAAAATATTACGAATTAATGATTTTTCTTTTTTTAATTTGCTTATTGATAAAGAAGAAATAATTTTTGACAATATGCTAGCTGATGCTTGGCAATAAACGCATGACTCTGTTTCATATCTCATGCTGTTAATTTTAACTTTATTAACATTTAGTTCAATTTCAATTTTATCTCCACAAAGTTTGTTTTTATATGATGCATAATGAGTTCTATTGTTTGTTAGACCGTAATTATCTAAATTTAAGGCAATTTTAATTATTTTTCTTTGAATCATTTTTTTGTTGAGACAACGAGTAAGAAATAACCTGCTAAAGTTGAAAATAAAGAACCAACCAGAACACCAATTTTAACACCATTCATATATTCTAATGAATTCACAAAAGCTAAATTTCCCACAAATAAACTCATTGTAAAACCTATACCTGTTAATATTGCGACAGCATAAAAGCTTCCCCAATTAGCATCATTTGGCATTTCTGCAAATTTTAACTTTATTGCAAAGTATGAAAATAAAAATACACCAAGTTGTTTTCCAACAAAAAGACCCAATACAATACCTAAAGGCACAGGGTTAAGTAATGATAAAATACTTAATCCACTTAAAGAGACACCAGCGTTAGCAAAAGCAAAGATTGGCATTATACCAAACGCAACATAAGGTGAAATTGCATGTTCAAGTTTTAATAAAAGAGATTTTTTTTCATTTTTAGTATTATGGGGAATTGTGAGTGCTAAAATTACTCCTGCAATAGTAGCATGTATTCCAGAATTATGAGTAAAGTCCCATAAAAAAACACCAACGATTAAATATGGTAAAAAATTATTTATTTTAAACCTATTCATTCCAATTAAAATTATAACGGACAAAAACATTAGTAATAAATATTTTAGTTCAACACTATCAGAATAAAAGAAAGCAATAATTATAATTGCCCCAAGATCATCAATTATTGCAAGTGCTGTCAAAAAAACTTTTAGAGATAAAGGCACTCGTTTGCCAAGTAATGATAATACACCTAATGAAAATGCTATATCTGTAGCTGAAGGTATTGCCCACCCATTAAGCCTAGCACTATCATCGTAATTAACAGCAATGTATAAAAGAGCAGGGACTAACATTCCCCCTACAGCACCTACAATAGGCAACATTGCTTGTTTTGGATTTGATAACTCACCCTTAATAAATTCTCTTTTGATTTCTAACGAAACTAAAAAAAAGAAAATTGCCATGAGAACATCATTTATCCAATGTAAAACTGAAAGTTTTAATGAGAAATCTGCATAACCTAAGGAGAAATAAGATTTTAAAATTTTAAAATAATATTGACTAAAATCACTGTTACTTATAATTAACGCTAGTATAGCAGCAAACAATAAAAGAAGACCAGAAGCAGCCTCTAATTTAAAAAAATATTTAAATGGTTTTGATATGTATTGAATCATTAATTTAGTATTTTTTCGAAATGATTATATATTTTTTTACACATAATTTCAGAGGTAAAATTATCCTGTATATCTTTTTTTCCAATTTCAGCCTTTCTTTTCCAATCTTCTGGATTCTTAATAAAATCAATCAAATATTTTGAAATTTCGTCAATATCGTTAGGTTTTATTATTACAGAATTTTTATTATTTAAAAATTCAGTAACAGCACCTACATTAGTAGAAAGAACTGGTGTGCCGGCATATAAAGCTTGGGCAAGTGACAATCCAAAACCTTCAAAAGTTTTAGTTAAAGATAAAAATAAATCAAGTTTGGAGAGAATCTTTACACTGTCTATGTCTAAATAACCAGTAAATACAAAAAAATTATTTAAATTAAGACTGTTAATTTTATTTTTTAATTTGAGCAATTCTTTTTTTGTTCCGTTACCTATAAAGTATATTCGTATTTTATTTTTATTTTCAAAGGATAGTTTATTGAAAGCTTCTACTAAATCTAAGTGTCCCTTAGATTCTTCTATTCTAGACAACATACCTATTTTGTGAATTTTTTTATTTTGTGTCTCAAATATATTATTTAATAGATCTTTATTATTATTTATATTTTCTGATCTTGATACACCTAGATGAATTACCTCATAATTTTTATTTTTTTTTAAAAGATTTGTATTTTGATCTATATCATTTTTAACCGCATTAGATTGAAATAATATACTTTTAGAAAATCTTGATATTAATGAATTAATAAAAGAAAGAAAAGTTTTACCAAAAATTGGTTTGCTATAACAATGATGTATAGAAATTGATATTGATGAATATTTTAGATATTTTGCTGCGATAATGGCAGCCATTTCGGTTCTAAAGTTACCATAACCTCCACATAATCCTAAAAAAATATCAAATTTATATTTTCTTAAAATTTTATATGCTTGAATAATCGATAGTATAAAAAAAAATGGTTTAAAAAAAAAATATAAAAGTTTTAATAAAAAATTATTTATCTTTATTGTATTCAAAGAGAAATATTTTATTATTTTAATTCTCTCGTTGTTATTTATTTTAACTTGTTTTAATCCTTCATTATCATTATTTGTAAAAATCACAAACCTCACGTTTTTAAATATGTCACTGTTTATTAGATCATTTATATGTGTTGACATACCTCCATACTCAAGATTTTCCCAAAAAATTCCTAATGATTTTATTTCTTTTTTCATATGGTTTTATAAATAATAAATCGTTGTGTTTATGACTCCATTGTCCGGAAAAGCATCCGTATTTAAAAGTTCTCTTTTATTATTATAACTTAATCTAAAAGGATCTTTATCTAAAATTATCCCAGAATTTTTTGTTAATCTTATTGTAAAAGAAGTGTTCATATCTTTATTAGGCGTAAAAAATTCAGAAGGCAAATGTTCAGTTACAATTAAATATTTGTATTTACCTTTAATATTCTTTAATAATAAAAAAATATCTTGATTTGATAAATGTTGAAGTATCTGCCTCAAAAAACAAACATCGGCCTCAGGTAATTTATCTTTTGTTACATCTAAACAAAGAAACTCAACATTTTTAAAATTAAAAAATTTTTTTTTATTATAATTTATTAAATCTTTTACTATATCAATTGCATAAAATTTGTTTATTTTAGAAGTAAAATTTTTTCCTATATTGAAATCACCACATCCTAGATCTACTATTGATTTCGGATTAATTTGATTAAATAATTCATTAATAGTTTTTATATAGGGAACAGTGATATGTTTATTGTAAGAACCATCACCAGAAAAAAAATCTGACTTTAAGTTTTCTTGATTTTTTCCCCATAAATTTTTCTTATAAATATAGTTAAATTTTTCTTTATTAGAATAATTTTCTATTAATTTGTTAATTTTATGCGTTGAATATTTATTATAAAAATTTATTACTTTATTTGGTAAAATTCTTTTTAATTTTTTTTTAAAGGTTGTGAACAAAGTCATTTAATAATTTTTAATTAAAAAAACAAAAGATTAAATTAATTAATATTTGTTATTTTTAACTAATTTTAAATCGGATTCCACCATTTCTTTAACAAGTTTTTCAAAAGATATTTTTGGCTTCCATTTTAAAATTTTTTTAGCTTTATTATAATTACCTAACAAATTTTCAACTTCAGCAGGTCTCATTAAATTTTTATCAATTTTTACGTATTTTTTATAATCCAATCCTGCAATTGAAAAGGCGAGTTTTGCAAAATCTTTTACTGAATGCTGTTTTCCTGTGGCTATTACAAAATCATCTGGCTTTCTTTGTTGAAGAATTAACCACATTGCATAAACATAGTCTTTAGCATGACCCCAGTCTCTCTTAGAATTAATATTACCAAGTTTTAGCTCTTTTTGTAATCCAAATTTAATTCTAGCCACTGCATGAGATATTTTTCTCGTGACAAATTCAAAACCTCTCCGTGGAGACTCATGATTAAATAAGATTCCTGTACTACAAAAAATATTATAAGCTTCTCTATAATTTCTAGCTAATTCATATCCCGTTACTTTTGATATTCCGTATGCCGATCTAGGATGAAAAATAGTTTTTTCATTTTGAGGAGATTCTTTTACAGCTCCAAACATTTCTGACGAACCTGCAAAATAAAACTTAGAATTTAATGAAAAATCTTTTATTGCTGACAACATATAATGGGTACCATTAATATTAGTGTTTAAAGTTGAAAATTCATCTTCAAAAGAATGAGCGACATAACTTTGAGCACCCAAATGATAAATTTCATTGGGTTTAATTTTTTGAATGATTTTTACTATGCTAGCATAACTTTCCAATGAGGCAGCATGTAATTTTATTTTTTTTAAATTTTTTCTTAATCTCCAAAGTCTGTGATTTTTATCTTCTAGCGCTACTCTTCTAACAATACCATGAACTTGATATTTTTTTGCAATAAGAAGTTCAGTAAGATAAGATCCATCTTGTCCTGTAATTCCTGTTATTAACGCAACTTTTTTCATATTAATTTTGATGATTACTTCTTATATAGTAAAATCTTTCAATTGCCAAAAAGCTTTAATTAACTTATAAAATCAACAATTCGGGGCGTAGCGCAGCCTGGTAGCGCATCTGGTTTGGGACCAGAGGGTCGCAGGTTCAAATCCTGCCGCCCCGACCATTTTATGAAAATAAATAATGTTGTAGTTATAGGATCTGGCACTATGGGAAGCGGAATAGCAGCCCATTTATGCAATGCAAACATACCTGTCACTCTTCTTGATTTAAAAACTGAAATTTCTGAAAAGGCTAGAGATAAAATTTTTAAATCTAGACCTCCACTTTTATTTGAAAGACAAAACGTAAATAATATTAAAATTGGCAACATAAATGATAATTTTAATGTTGTTAAAAAAGCTGACTGGATAGTTGAAGCTGTTGTAGAAAAAATTCAAATTAAACATCAAATTTATGAAAGAATTTTTAAAGATCGAAAAAAAGACTCGATAGTATCTTCAAACACATCAACTATTCCGTTAAAAATTTTATCTGAAAAACTTTCATCAATGGACAAAAAAGATTTTTGTATTACGCATTTTTTTAATCCTGTTAGGTATATGGGGCTTTTAGAAATTGTAAAAAATAAAGGTAATGACATTAAAAAGATTGATTATTTAAAAAACTTTTGTGAAAAAATTTTAGGCAAAGGAGTAATAGTTTGCGGGGATACTCCTGGCTTTTTAGGTAATAGAATCGGCGTATATGCTATGCAAGTTGCTTTGACAGAGGCTATCAAAATGAAACTTTCTGTTGAAGAAGCTGACTCAATATTTGGAAGACCTATGGGAATTCCAAAAACCGGAGTATTTGCTCTTTATGACTTAATTGGTATTGATCTAATGAGAGATGTTTTAAAGAGCTTTATTAAAGAACTACCAAAAAAAGATGTATTTCAAGATGTAGCTCAAAACATACCAATAATAGATAAATTAATTGAGTCAGGTTATACAGGTCGAAAAGGAAAGGGCGGTTTCTACAGAATTAACAAACAAGATAATAATAAAATTTTAGAAGCATTAAATTTAGAAACATTTAGTTATTCGCCAGCTAAAAAAATTAACTTAAATATTGACAAAGTTGATTTAAAAAAATTAATTACCCGAGATGATAAGTATGGCGAGTATGCTTGGTCAGTTTTATCTAAAATTATTAATTATTCATCATCGCTAGTTCCTGCGATAACAAAAGAATATAATGACATTGATGAAGCTCTAAGACTAGGTTTTAATTGGTCAAAAGGCCCTTTTGAAATGCTTCAAGAAATAGGACCAGAAAACTTTTTCAAAAAGATAGATAAATTTGAAAATAATTTATTTTTAAAAAATTTACAAGAAAGTAAAAAAGAAAAATTTTATAATGGAAGGCAGAAATATACTAATATTGAAACACTTGGTAAAATAAAAAACCTCGCATTAAAAACAAATATAAATAAATCAGCTGAAATATTTAGATTTAAAAATTTTAATGTTATTGAATTTACAACTAAAGCCAATGCTCTTGATTATAACTCAATGGAAAGTTTAAAAATGGCTACAGACAAACCGCTTATTATTATAAATGAGAGTATGCAATTTTCTGCTGGGGTTAACCTTAATTATGTAATGGATTTTGTTAAACATAAAGATTTTAAATCAATTGAGAAGTTCATAAAATACTTTCAAGAAACTTGTAAACATTTAAAATATTGTGATAATCCAGTTGTATCAGCACCATCAGGGTTGGCTTTAGGTGGAGGAGAAGAGATTTTACTTCAAAGTAATTTTGTTGTTTCTCACACAAATATTGTTATGGGGCTTGTAGAAACTATTGTTGGATTAGTTCCTGCTGGTGGAGGATGTAAAGAAATGCTTTGGAGATGGTCTCAAACAGAAGAAGCTATAAAAGATCCAGATTTTGCCCCTCTAAAGGTATTCGAAATAATTGGGTATGCCAAAACAGCATCTTCACCTCAAGAAGCTATTCCTTTAATGTTCTTAAGAAAAAAAGATAAAAAAATAATGAATAGAAACAATCTTCTACCAGAGTCTAAAGCAATATTAGAAAAAAATAAAAATTTTACTGCTCCAGAAAAATGTAAATTTAAGTTGTCAGGAGAAAATGTAAGAAAAAAAATGCTTAAAATACTAGATGATTTATACAAAGAAAAAAAAATCTTAGATCACGGTCTAGAAGTTGGTAAAGAATTGGCATATGTTTTAAGTGGTGGAAATACCAGTATAGATCAAGAATTGAATGATGAAGATTTATATAATTTAGAGTTAAATAGTTTTATGAAACTTATTGAAAAAAACAAAACCCAAGAAAGAATCAAACATACTTTGGCAACGGGAAAACCTCTAATAAATTAATTATGACTATATATAATGCGCCAGTAGATGAAATGATGTTTTTATTTGATCATTTGAAAGATAATGAAAATTATAAAGAAATAGAAAAGTTTAAAGAAATAAATTCAGATTTAGTCAAAGACGTACTTGAACAAGCAGCTAAAATTAACCAAGATATTATCTTGCCTTTAGCAAAAAATGGAGATGAAAATCCTTGTGTTTATGAAAATGGAGTAGTCAGATCACCCCCTGGATACAAAGAGGCTTATAATAAATTTATAGAAGATGGCTGGACCTCTCTATCTTGTGATCCTAAATATGGAGGACAAGGAATGCCTAAAACAGTCAGTACATTTTTTGAAGAAATGCTTTCTTCTTCAAGTTTATCATTTAAACTTTATAGTGAATTAAGTATTGGTGCATACAATTGTATACTTCATCATGCAGATCAAAAAATTAAAGACAAATTTCTTCCAAAAATTGTTGAGGGAAAATGGAGTGGCACTATGTGCTTAACAGAATCTCATTGTGGGACAGATTTAGGTTTGTTAAAAACAAAAGCAGTCAAGCAAAAAGATAATTCCTATAAAATTTCAGGTCAAAAAATTTTTATCACATCAGGTGATCACGACCTTACAGAAAACATTATTCATTTAGTTTTAGCTAGAATACCAGGATCTCCATCAGGAACAAAAGGCATCAGTTTATTTTTAGTTCCTAAATTCATTGTAAATGACAATGGATCATTAGGTTCAAGAAACGGTGTTAACACTGGTTCAATAGAAACAAAAATGGGTATTAAAGGTTCACCAACTTGTGTATTAAATTTTGAAAATGCTACTGGGTATTTGATAGGAACAGAAAATAAAGGATTATCTTCAATGTTTACAATGATGAATTTGGAAAGAATAGTTGTTGGAATTCAAGGTTTAGGAATATCTGAAACTGCTTATCAGAATGCTTTAGCCTATGCCAAAGAGAGAAAACAAGGAAAGTCCAATAACAATAAAAATAATGAGACAGATTTTATAATTGAACACGCTGATATCAGAAGGAGTTTGATGAACATGAAATCAATAATTGAAGGTCAAAGATCTCTGGCTTTTTGGGTTTCTCAACAAATTGATGTAAGTTTAAATCATAACAATAACGAAATTAGAAAAGCAGCTTCAGAAATTGTTTCTTTAATGACCCCTGTTGTTAAATCTTTTTTCACAGATATGGGCATGGAAATAACTAATGATGCTATCCAAATTTTCGGCGGATACGGCTATACTAAAGACCAAGGTATAGAACAATTATTTAGAGATAACAGAATCACACCTATTTATGAAGGCACAAATTCCGTACAGGCTATTGATCTTGTTTATAGAAAAATTTTAAATAATAAAACTTTTAATAATTATATTGCATATATAGACAATGAAATAAAAATTTGTAAAAAGAATAAAGATTTAGCATTCTTTGCTGAAAAACTAGAAAAAAATTTAGAATTACTAATTAATTTTACATTATGGCTTGGAAAAAAAAATAACACATCTAAAGATGATGTAAGCTCAGCTTGTAACGATTATTTAAAAGTATTAGGTTTTGTTTCTTTAGCTTTTTCATGGCTTAAAATTTTAAGAGTAAGTTATGAAAAATTAGATAAAAACAAAACCTTCTTCTCCGAAAAGATAAATACTGCCCAATATTATTTTAATAAAGTTTTACCTAGAGTCCAAAGTCATTACTTATCTGGAGTAAGTGGTAGTGAAAATATAATGAAATCTAAATTTAATTGATTTAATATGACTAAATACGATAAAAATCTAGAGAAGAATGGAGCTAATTACATACCATTATCACCTATAACATTTCTCGAAAGAACCAAAGATGTTTATCCGAATTATGAGGCTCTTGTTTATGGAAAAAGAAAATATTCTTGGTTAGATGTTTATAATAGAGTTTGTAAATTTGCTAGTTCACTAGAAAAAATTGGCATAGGTGAGGGTGATACTGTATCTGTCATGGCAGCTAATACTCCAGAACTTTTTGAATTACACTATTCTATACCTATGACTGGAGCAGTTATAAATACAATAAATACAAGACTTGACTCAAAAACAGTTGGATACATATTAGATCATAGTGATGCAAAAGTTTTAATTGTTGACAGACAATTCAAGAAAGTTATCGATGAGGCCTTAAAAATTGTCAATAATAAGATCACAATTATCGATATAGATGATAAGCAAGCAAACTTGCCAAGTAACAATAAAATAGGTGATTATGAATATGAGAAATTCTTAAAAGAAGGTAAAGATAATTATCAACCAAAAAAACCAAAAGATGAATGGCAAGCAATTTCTTTAAATTATACTTCCGGAACTACGGGGCTTCCTAAAGGAGTAGTTTACCATCATCGAGGATCTTATTTAATGTCTATGGGTAGTGTAATGGCTTGGAATATGCCTAATAAACTTACATATCTTTATACTGTTCCAATGTTTCATTGTAATGGATGGGGTTATCCTTGGACACTAGCATTATTACATGCAAAAATAATTTTCATTCGTAATATAGTTGTAAAAGATATTTTCAATTTGATAGATAAATATAAGGTAACTCATTTTGGAGGAGCACCAATTGTTTTAAATATGATAGCTAATGCTCCATCAAATGAACAAGTACAAATAAATCATAAAGTTTTTGTTATGACTGCCGGAGCACCTCCACCTAGTTCAATATTAAAAAAAATGGAACAACTAGGTTTCGAAGTTATGCATGTTTATGGCTTAACAGAAACATATGGTCATATTTCACATTGTGCTTGGAATGACGAATGGAATTCTTATGATAGCGAAAAACAGTCAGAAATAAAATCCTTTCAAGGAGTGCGTTATCCTCACACTGAAAAAGTAGCGATTTTGAATCCTGAAAATTATAAACCAGTGCCTCAAGATGGAAAAACTATGGGAGAAATTATGATACGAAGCAATACTGTGATGAAAGGTTATTATAAAAATAAAGAGGCAACAAAAAAAATTATGAATAATGATTGGTTCCATTCAGGTGATCTAGCAGTTTTACACCCAAATGGGTATATACAAGTTAAAGATAGATCAAAAGATATAATAATTTCTGGTGGGGAAAATATATCATCTGTTGAAATAGAAAATACATTAACGAAACATCCTTCAGTTTCTTTATCAGCAGTGGTTGCAAAACCTGATAAAAAATGGGGTGAAACCCCTTGTGCTTTTGTAGAATTAATACAAGGAAAAAAAGTAACAGAGGAAGAATTAATTAAATTTTGTAGAAAAACTCTTGCTGGTTTCAAGTTACCAAAAAAAATTATATTTTGTGAATTACCAAAAACATCTACTGGAAAAATTCAAAAATTTGAACTTAGAAAAAAAGCTAAGGAAGTAAATTGATTTTTGAGATTGATAAAAAAAAAGTCTTCTCTTCAGATGTAGGTCAGTCATTTGACAAAAATAAGACTACTATAATACTGCTTCATGGAAGTGGTCAATCACATGTCGTTTGGTCTTTGATTGATCAGTATTTATCAGATCAAGGATTTAATGTTTTTGCTTTAGATCTTCCAGGACATGGAAATACAGAAGGGGAGTGTTTAAAATCTATTGAAGAAATGGCTGAGTGGTTAGAAAAATTCACAGATAAAATTGGTATTAATAATTTAATTATTTTAGGTCACTCTCAGGGTTGTTTAATTGCTTTAGAGTACGCAAGTAAATTTCCAAAAAAAATTAAAAAGTTAATATTTGTAGCTGGTTCTTATGAAATTCCAGTAAACAAAAGTTTAATAGATTTAGCAAAATCTGGTGACATGGAGTCATTAAATTTAATGATGAAGTGGGGTTATGGATATTCAAAACAATTTATTGGAGGTAATCCTCTTCAAAAAATATTAAATTCATCAAGAGAAGTAAGAGAAGTCTTAGCAGTTGATTTAATAGCATGTAACAATTACAAAAATGGTCTTAATGCAGTAAAAAAAGTCAAATGCCCTACATTTTTTATATTCGGAGAGTTAGATAAAATGATAAAACTTGATAAAGGCAAAAAGTTTTCTGGATTAATAGCTGGATCAAAAGTACATATCATTAATGATTGCGGACATATGATAATACTTGAGAATCCATTTGAAATGAGAGAAAAGGTGGCTGAATTTTTAAAATTATGAAAAATTTTATAATAACGAAATCAAGAAGAATTAGAAGCACTCCATTTACTTCAAGAATAGAAAAACAAGGAGTCAAAAGTTATTCAGTTTATAACCATATGCTTTTGCCTACAGCATTTGAGTCTTTTGAAAAAGAATATTTACATTTAAAAGAACATGTGCAAGTTTGGGACGTTTCAGTTCAAAGAGAGATAGAAATTTCCGGTGAAGATTCATATAAACTTCTGCAATTAATGACATGTAGAAATTTATCAAAAGCAAAAGTTAAAAAATGTTATTATGCACCATTAATAGATAAAAAAGGTAACATGATTAATGATCCTCTTATATTAAAATTAAGTGAAAAAAAATGGAGAGTGTCCATAGCAGACTCGGATGTTATCCTTTTTGCAAAAGGTTTAGCAGAGTCGGGTAATATGAAAGTAGAACTCAAAGAATCAAATGTTAACACTCTTGCAATTCAAGGTCCCAAATCTGAAAAGCTAATGAGTAAAGTCTTTGGAAAAAGAATTCTTGATTTAAAATTTTTTACTTTTGATTATTTTGACTTTAATGGGATTAAACATATTATTTCAAAGTCAGGTTTTTCCAAACAAGGAGGCTATGAAATTCATATAGAAAATATTGTGTCTGGATTAAAGCTTTACGATTATTTATTTGAAATTGGAAAAGAATTTAATATTAAACCAGGTTGTCCAAATATAATAGAGAGAATTGAAAGTGGTTTATTATCCTACGGAAATGATATGGACAACAATGACAACCCCTTTGAATGTGATTTTGATAAATATATAGATTTAGATTCAGACATTAATTTTTTAGGAAAAGAATCATTAAAAAAAATAAAAACTGATGGGGTCAAAAGAAAATTAATGGGTGTTAAAATTGATTTGAATCATATAAATCTTATAAAAGAGGAAAGACTTCATGACAAAGATAAGAAAGAAGTTGGATTTTTAAGGTCTGCTGTGTTTTCTCCTAAGTTTAAAAAAGTTGTGGGGATTGCAATGATTAATAAAAAATATTGTAATGAAAACCAAGATTTTTACTTATCTATAGATGGAAAGCCTGTTAGTGGAAAAATTTGTAATTTACCATTAGTTTGATTATATGAAGAAAGCAAAAATTTACATACCTACCAAAACAGCAATGCAATCAGGAAGGGGAAACATTAAGAAATGGGTTTTAGAATTCATAACAAGAGATCCTAGTATTAGTCCTTTAATGGGGTGGGAGTCATCCAATGATACTTTAGGTGAAGTTAAATTGGAATTTAGCACTAAAGAAAAAGCTATAGATTATGCCAAAAAAAATAATATCAATTTTACTGTTATTGAACCAAAAACAAGAGATTTTGTAATAAAATCTTATGCTGACAATTTTACAAAAAATTAATTATGTGGCGTAGTTTTTTTACTGAGAGAAAATGGTTACTGTGGTCTTGGGGCGGATTTCTTTTTATCATTTTATCCTTATTATCTCAAACCTGGATCGATGTAAAAATTAATGAATGGTACAAGGGTTTCTATGATTTACTACAAGAAGCGCCTGAAAGAGAAATTTCAGAATTTTATGATGGATTACTATTGTTTATGAAACTGGCTATACCTTACGTCATTATATACACCATTACTAATTATTTTACACGTTTATGGGCTTTTAGATGGAGAGAGGCAATGACTTTCTCTTACATGCCTTACTGGAGATCTGTTGATGCAAAAGTCGAAGGAGCCTCTCAAAGAATTCAAGAAGATTGTATGAATTTTGCAAAAATTGTTGAAAGCTTAGGTTTGCAGGTAATAAGAGCTATAATGTTATTAATCGCTTTTATACCCATTTTATGGGGACTTTCATCAAATGTTGTTATACCTTTTTTTAAAGATATCAGCGGTTCTCTGGTTTGGGTCTCTTTAACAGCAAGTTTAGGTGGTTTAATAATTAGTTGGTTAGTAGGTATAAAGCTTCCTGGTCTTGAATATAACAATCAAAAAGTAGAGGCGGCTTTTCGTAAAGAATTAGTTTACGGAGAGGATGATAGAGAAAATTATGTGAGACCTCCAACTATTTTTCAGCTGTTTACTGGAATCAAATTTAATTATCACAGACTATTTTTGCATTATGGATATTTTGACCTTTGGTTAATAATGTATAATCAGTCTATGATAATAGTTCCTTACGTCTTAATGGGTCCTGGTTTATTCACTGGGGCAATGACTTTGGGCGTTCTAATACAAACTTCTAGTGCATTTAGAGAAGTTCAAAGTAGTTTTTCTCTATTTTTACAAAACTGGACAAGAATTACTGAATTAAGATCCATTTATAAAAGATTAATGGAATTCGAAAAAGCCATCAATTTTAAATCCAAAATTAAAAGAAGATCTAAGGTTAGAGTTTAATAACTATGAGCCTTTATATCAAACTTATTGAAGTATTATTTCCTGTTTTTTTTATAATTGGAATTGGATATTTTTTGGGAAAAAAAGATAAAAAAATAGACACTACTTTTATTACAAATTTTGCTGCTAATATAGGTTCACCTGCCATGATAATTTATGCACTGAACGTAAAAAATATTTCTTTTCAAATATTTGTGGATTATTTTTGGTATTATCTTATAGCTATTTTTGGCTTCACAATAGTTGGAATAATATTTTTATTTTTCATAAAATCAAAAGATATAATTAGGGAATTACCGCCATTTATGATGCCAAATACTGGTAATATGGGTTATCCTATTTGTTTATTTGCATATGGTTACGAAGGTTTAGGAGTTGCAGCAGCAATAACAGCTTTAATAATACTTTTTCATTTTACGGTTGGTGTTTTTCTTGCCGATAGAAAATTCAATTTTAAAGTTATCATTAAAAGCCCTCCATTTTACGCTTTAATAATTTCAGTTTTGCTTTTATACTTTGATATCGAATTACCAAAATTTGTTGAAAACACTACATTTCTTTTAATGTATGCAACAATATTCTTAATTCTTATGTCTCTTGGCATAGCACTAACTAGACTAAAAGTTTTTTCTTTTAAGAAGTCTTTAATTTGTTCCATTGGAAGAGTCATTATAGGTCCTGCAATAGGTTTTTTAATTATTAGATATTTCAATTTGAGTGGTTTTGCAGCTGGGGTTTTGTTGATACAATGTGCAATGCCAAGTGCTATATTAAATTTTCTTGTTGGTTCAATGTATTCTCCTAAGCAAGCTGTCGATAACGTTGCAAGTATGATTTTCGTTTCCACAGTTCTTTCTTTTATAACAGTTCCAATAGTGGTCTATATTGCTTTAAGATTTTTTGCATAAGTCTATTAGAATAGGGTAGGTTGGTTAATAAAATAGCTAAGAAATAACTTTAATTGTCTACTTTATACTATTGTTTTTATTATATAATTTAGATAATAAATAAATAAGCTATTCTATCCAATAATCTCTAGAAATAAGTAATATAAGGCAAAACTAGAGCTAAAAAAGTGAACAAAATCAATATTTATAGACGGGTCTAAAATGCTTTAATACCAATAATTCTAAAGCATTGCAGTATTGGAATATAGCGTTTAAACAGCCATAGATAGTCTTTTTTTTAACTTTTGTATTTGATTAGTGCAACTAGTAGGAGAAAATATAAATAATACTTCTAATTCGCTAATATCGTCTATAATCCGCAATTTTACTTGCTTTTTTGACTACTTTTCAAATATTTTGCGTGGCTTTTTGCCTCTTTTTTGGGACCAACAAAAAGCAATGTCCAAGCAGGTTTTCCATCGTTAAGCTTAAGACTATGTCTGTCATCAGCTTTTCTGAAGCCTATATAGCCTGGTTTCCTTATATAAGAGCCTTTTTCGTTGGTTTCAACATAGCCACCAGCTAAAATAACGGTTATATAAGACCAATAATGGTCATGAAGATCTCCTAAGTCACTTTTCAAGATTTTATGTACAAAAATATTAAAAGGAAACCATTTAGGTCTCTTTCTGAATAGAGGATAGTACCTTATCATGAAAGGTTCAGCCTTGTCATAGTCAGGCCAGCTAGGTCCTCGATCCATAATTACTCTTTTTCGATTTTTAAAAAACATTTTTCGACTTTAATATTTAAATCTCTAAACTCAAATTAATTTTCTCTTAAATTCTATTTATAGTTGACAAGCTTTTTACCATAATGTATAATTCCGATAATTAATGGTTATCGGAAATAATATGAATAATTTAGTTACTGATATCAAAAGCTTAGAATTAGAAACTATAAATAATTTAAAGCAATCTAAAGCATTAAATACTTTAAGAGCATATCAATCAGACTATAAAGACTTTGCTGCATTTTGTGTTAAAAATGGATTTAAATCTCTTCCAACAGATCCTAAAATTATTGCTTTATACCTTACTCACCTATCATCAGTTTGCAAATTTAGTACTTTAAAAAGAAGATTAGCCTCAATAAGTGTAATTCATAAGATAAAAGGGCATTACATTGATACTAAACATCCTTTAATTATTGAGAATCTTTTAGGTATTAAAAGGACAAAAGGTATTAATCAAAAAGCCAAAAAACCTATATTAATCAATGATTTAAAAAATATAATTAAAGTTATAGATGAATCTAAAGATAAATATATTAAAAAACTAAGAGATAAAACCTTATTATTAGTTGGTTTTTCTGGTGGCTTCAGAAGAACAGAATTGGTTTCAATTGAATATAATGACATTGAGTTTGTTAGTGAAGGAGTAAAAATATTTGTAAAAAGGTCAAAAACTGATCAATCTGGGGAAGGAATGGTAAAAGCAATACCCTACTTTGATAATGAGGAATTTTGTCCAGTAAAAAACTTAAAGCTTTGGATGACTCAATCAAACATTAGCACTGGGAAAATATTTAATATATCGGATAAAAGTGTGGCTTTAATCATAAAAAAATATGCTAATTTAGCTGGATTAGATGCAGCAAAATACTCAGGTCATAGTTTAAGATCTGGTTTTGCCACTTCCACTGCGGAGTCCGGTGCCGAGGAACGTAACATTATGGCAATGACAGGTCATAAAACTACACAAATGGTTAGAAGATACATTAAAGAAGCTAATTTATTTAAAAATAATGCATTAAATAAAATCAAGATTTGAAAATTTTATAAAAAAAGAAAGTTAATTTACACTTTATTAAACCAATAATGAAACCTAAACTTAATTTAGGATCTCCTAACTCTCCATTAAAAAACTCATCTGATCGAAGGTAATACTTTTTGAAAAATTTTATACTTAATGCCCATTTAAGTAGAAAAATTTTGTGACCATCGTTCCAAACTTTTTTCCTTAGAGAGATCGATGAGAAATGATATACTCTTGAATTTCCAAGACCTTTAAACAATCTAACACCTATTTTCCATAATTTCATATTTAAATCTGGATCCGAGCCTAATCCAGGTCCGTATTCTTCACTAAGACCTCCAACTTTATTCCATGTTTTTAAAGGGATCAATGATGGAGCCCAAGTAGAACCTTGAAAATCATTAAAAACAACCTTATTAAAATTTTTTAATAATTTTTCCTCATTAAATTCATCTATATTTTTTCCACAATCAAGATAAATAAAAGATTCAAAAGGTTGAATCATTGTTCCTGATAAAAAAAAATCTTTATTTTCATTATGATTTTTAATTTCTTTATTGAACTCAAGATCCCATCCAGGACAAAAATACATATCATCATGTGCATAAACTAAATATTTTTTGGTAGATAGTTTAGCAGCTTGATTCATAGCTTTACATAAACCTATATTTTGATGACTATGAGTAAATTTGTATTTACTTTTATTAACAAAGTCTAAAGTTCCATCAGAACCATCATTTACATGAATTATAACTTCATGATTAAATTTTGAATTTTTTTCCAAACTTGAAAGGCATAATTTTAGATAATTAATATTATTAAAAGTCGGTATAACAACTGAGAACATTATTTGTTCCAAATATATTTTTTATTTATTTTTACATCAAAAGTTTTATTAATAATAAATTGAGCCACTAAAGTTGAATTGAAATATTTTAAATATTTTTCTTTACCTTTTTTGCCTATAAGTCTTCTTAACTTTTCATCTTTAGATATTTTCTCAATTTTTTCAGACAGGTCATTAATATTTTTATAAAATACCATTTCATTATCATTGAAAAAGTCTCTATATCCTGTTTTTTCATCAATTAGAGTTACTAATCCATTCCCAATAATTTGAGTAATTCTATCACTACTGTAATATTTTATGGGTTCTCCCCTACTCAAATTAAGACCCATTTTTGAATTAGATATTGTTTTGAAATAATGATCAGCCCAAATTGGTTGTACAGATTTAAGACCATAAACATCAAATTTGATATTTTTTGTAATTTCAATTAATTTTTCTATGAATTTTGACCTCTCATCAAATTTTCCTGATTTTAAAATACCTCTATGGACACCATGACTTAAGGCAAAAAAAACATCCATATTACAATTTTTATTAAAGTTATTTAAAACTTCGAAGGACTCATCGCTTGGATTGGGAATATAAAAGTTATTATCTTTTTTTGGTAAAAAACTTAAAACATCCGGGCTAGTAGTTAAAAAATTTGCATCTGTAAAGTCAATTTTGTCCAATATTCGAGTCTTGTTTCTTAAATAATCTGGACCTTTTTTATTTAAAGGATCCAAAAACCATTGAGCAATTTTTAAAGATGGATAATCTTCTTTTAAATCATTTAAAGTTTCAGCGTAAATAGAATCTGCATGACCAAGAATAATCAAATCCGGTTTATAATTATAACAAGTTTTTTTTAACTTTTCGTTTAATGTTTTTGCTCCTTTTATGTCATTTATATTTTTATAATATCTTAAAATATCTCTATCACTAAATTCTAATATGCTGTGCCCAAGTCTTATAAAACCATTATTTAATCTTCTTCCTGTATTAAAAAATAACCTTCCATCATGTCTTTCATTGAAATTTGTTACATGAAGAATTCTAATTTTTTTATTTTTTTTTGTGTTAAAGAGATTTATTTTTTCAAGTTTTTCAGATCTATAATCGTCTATTAAGTTTGATACATATTTATTAGTTAAGTAAAAATTTTTATTGGATAGATACTGTAAGTTTTTTCTTTTTTTTGTATCAAATATAAGTTTTTTTATTTCTTTGTATAAAGATTCTACTGATAGTTTTTTAAGGATAACCCCATTTGTAATTGTTTCCGGTAATCCTCCTCTATTACTAATTATAACAGCACACCCATTCGAAGAAGCTTCAAGACTAGTTCTTCCGAAAGGCTCTTCCCATCTTGAGCAGACTATAGCTATACTTGTTTTTTTATAAATTTTTAAAACATCACTATGTTTGAGAAATCCATAGATTTTTAAATTTTTATGATTAAAAGAAATTTTATCTCTAGCTTCGTCTCCTATTACACAACCTTTCCAATTTTTAAAATTGTTAAGTATTTTAGTTACAGCTTTTCCGTATATATCGTATCCTTTTGATTTATTTAATTTACCTACGAACGTAATTAATTTCTGCTTTTTATTAATATTTACTTTTTGTTTTTTAGCTGATTGAAAAATTACAGATAATTTATCACTATTAACAAATTTGTTTTGCATTCCCTCGAGAAATCTTTTCTTAGACCAGTTACTGTTAAACAATATTTTAGAAGTGTTTTTCAAGAGGAATTTCCTCTCAGTAATTGATTTTGACCCTGTCATTGTTAATGGATCATTATGGAAATACAAAAAATAATTCCTTTTTTCAATTAAGCCAACTAAGTCAAAAAGATAGTTAGGACGATTATGTATCTCAATAAGTTGTGAGGGTTTGTTTTTTTCTATTTTTGAAAACTCTTTAACATATTTTTTACTTTGACTTGTGAAACGTAAAAATCTTGCCTTGTTCAATGGTATATTGTGGTATTTTAATTTGAAAATTTTTTTGTAGTCAGTATTTCCATAAACTGTGATGTACTTTTTGAATTTGCTTACATTAATTGTGTCATTCACAAATAATGATACAGCGCCTGGATAAACAGGTGAAAAATTTTCCTTATATGGTAGCAAAACTGAAATTTTCATTTTTTGTTTTTTTTAATTTTATATCTTAAAGTTCTATTTTTCTTTATATAATATTCTCTAGAAATTGCTTTACTTTTTGAAGGTAGTTTTTCCTTATAAATTAATCTCCAATTTCTGCCTCTAGTAAATTTTGCTCCTTTTCCTGAATTATGTAATTTGATTCTCTTAGGAAGATTCTTAGTATAACCTACGTAAGTAACTGATTTTTTTTCTAATGATTTGAGCATATAAACATAATAGCTCATTAATCTTAATGAATGCCTAAATGTGTATATTTGATATTCAAATAATCTTTGATAGCCATTGAACCACCTTCTCTTCCATACCCAGTTTGTTTAATGCCTCCAAATGGAGCTTCGGGAAGAGCTACTACAGCAGTATTTACAGCCACTGTACCTGTTTCCATCAACTCTGAGGCTTTGTGGGCTTTCTCTAAATTGTTGGTATAAATATAACTAGCCAAACCCAAATCATTATTATTTGCTCTTTTTATTACTTCATCAAAGTCTTTAAATGAAAGAATAGGAACTAACGGTCCAAAAGGTTCTTGGTGCATGATTGTAAAATTATCTTTTACATTATCAAATATTGTAGGTTCAAAAAAATAACCTTTATTAAAACCAGAAGGTTTTTGTCCTCCACAAAGAACTTTGGCACCTTCTTTTTTTGTAGTTTCAACTAAAGTTTCAATTTCTTCTAATCTTTTTTTTGTAGTAAGAGGTCCTAATATAGTATCTTTGTTCATGCCATTTCCGATCTTGAGTTTTTTTGTTTTTTCTACCATAAGTTTTGCAAAATCATTTTTTTTATTTTCATGTATATAGAATCTACTTGGAGATATACATACTTGACCATTATTCCTGAACTTTGCAAATATAGCCATGTCTGTAACTTTATTTAAATCAACATCATCAAAAACTATAAAAGGAGAGTGACCACTTAACTCCATAGTAACTCTTTGTACTTTTTCAGCTGCTTTTTTTAATATTATTTTTCCAACACGTGTTGATCCAGTTATTGAAACTTTTTTAATTATATCAGAAGATAATAATTGATCTGAAATATATGAAGGATCACCGGAAAGAAGATTCACAACTCCTGCCGGAACACCGGCTTCTTTACAGATGTTGACTAGTTCCATAACAGATCCTGGAGTGATAATATCTGGTTTTACTATTACAGAACAGCCTGCAGATAATGCTGTAGAAATTTTTCTTGATGCAAGAGTTATTGGAAAATTCCAAGGAACAAGAGCTGCTACTACCCCAACTGGCTGATAATAGACATGTATTCTTGTATTAGGTAATCTACCTTGTAATGTTTCGCCATAAATTCTTTTTGACTCCTCTGAACTCCATTCAAAAATATCAGCAGCTCCATTAGCTTCAGATAAACCTTCAGCTAAAGGTTTTCCTACTTCTAATGTTAACCACTTAGCCAAAACATCAGATTTTTTTCTAATTAAATCAGAAATTTTCCTTATTACTTTTGATCTTTCCCAAGGTGAAGTATTTTTCCAAATTTCTAAACCTTTTTCTGCAGATTTAAGAGATAATTCTATATCGTTTTTGTTAGCCTTTGAAGCTTTACCTATTAATTCTTCAGTAGCAGGATTGATAACATCATAAGTTTCTCCACCTGATGATTTTTGCCATTTACCGTTTATAAATTGACCAAATTTTTCGTACATATTATTTATAAGATTTGACTTTATGGTTTTGTTCACCAAGCTTATCAATTCCAAGTTTTACTTCTTCGCCCCCCTTTAAAAAAACTGGTGGTTTCATGTTTTCTCCTACACCAGGAGGAGTTCCCGTGCAGCATATATCTCCTGGATGCAAACTCATGCAGTGACTCATATATGAAACTAATGATTTTATACCAAATATCATTTCTTTAGTATTTCCTTTTTGCATTCTTTTTCCATTAACATCTAAATACATATTTAGGTTTTGAAAATCAGGAAGTTCATCTGTTGTTAAAATATACGGACCAATAGGACCGAAAGTATCAAAGCCTTTCCCTTTGTCCCAAGTCATACCCTTATTTTTTTGAAAATGTCTTTCACTAACATCATTTACTAAAAAAAAACCTAGGACATAATCTAAAGCATTTTCTTCAGAAACATATAAAGCCTTTTTACCAATAACAAAACCTAATTCAACTTCCCAATCAGTATGCGTTGAATTTTTTGGTACTATAATTTCATCATTTGGTCCTGACACACAATTTGTAAATTTTGAAAAGATAATTGGTTCTTTTGGTATTGGTAAATTTTGTTCTTCAGCATGATCTTTGAAATTTAATCCAATACCGATAAATTTTGAAGGTTTAGAAACGCATGCTCCTATTCTGTTTTTAGAATCTAGAATTGGCAACTTAGTAATATCTGTTTTTTTAATTTTTTTAATATTTTCAAAATTAAGTGTTTCAGGATTAAAGTCATCAATTATTGATGACAAATCTCTATATTTATTATCTTTATCTATGACTGCTGGTTTTTCTTTTCCTATTTCTCCAATTCTACATAATTTCATTTTTGTCCTTTCTAATATGTTGCTCTCCCACCGCTTAAATCAAAAATAGCTGCAGTAGAAAATGAATTTTCTTCACTTACTAACCAAGTTACAAGAGAGGCTAATTCTTCAACTTTAGCAAATCTTTTTCTTGGAATTTTAGATAGCATATAATCAATATGTTCTTTTGTCATCTGATCAAAAATTCTTGTTTTTGCTGCTGCCGGAGTAACACAATTTACAGCAATATTTTTATCAGCAAGTTCTTTTCCAAGAGATTTAGTTAACCCAATTACTCCAGCTTTTGCAGTGCTATAGGCAGAAGCATTCGGATTACCCTCTTTGCCCGCTATAGAAGAAATATTCACTATTCTTCCGTAATTATTTTTAATCATATATGGAACAACGGCTTTACAGCAATAAAATGTAGCATTTAAATCTAAATCAATAACTTTTTTCCATTCTTCTACTGGATAATCCCAAACTTTAGCATTTTTTCCTGTGATACCTGCGTTATTTATAAATATATCAATTTTATTAAAATCTTTATTAATTTGTTTTAGATTTTTATCTATATCATCAAATTTTGTAACGTCTACAGTTTTGACAAAACATTTTTTTGAATTAATTTCTTTTAATGCTTTGTCCGAAGCTCCTCTGTCTATATCAAAAATTATAACGGTTGCTCCAGATTCAATTAATTTTTTTGTGATTGCTAAACCAAAGCCTTGTGCTCCTCCAGTTACAATTGCTATTTTATTAGATAAATTAATTTTATTCATTTTTTTCTCTTTATTAAAGGAAATGCTAATGCAATTAAAGATAAAATAAAAAAAGTTAGAGCTATAGGCCTTTTTAAAAACATAAACCAATTTCCATCAAAAATTACTAGGGATTGTCTCAATGTTCCTTCTACTAATTCACCAAGAATAAGGCCTATTATTACTGGGACAACTGAAAATCCGTATCTTCTCATAAAAAAACCTAAAATACCAAAAAATAACATTATCCAAACATCTGTAAGTGATTGACTTAAAGAATAAGTTCCACATACAGAAACAGCAAAAATCATCGGCCACAACAATCTGTTTGGAACTAAAGTTATTCTTGCAAATATTTTGGCTCCAAAAAAACCTAGAATAAAAAATAAAATATTAGCTATTAACATTGCACCAAAAATTCCGTAGAGAAAATCAGGTTGTTCTCTAAAAAGAGAAGGACCTGGTCTAACTCCATGTATAATTAATCCAGTTAAAATAACTGCTGTAGTAGCACTACCTGGTATTCCAAGAGCCAAAGTAGGTACCATTGCTCCCCCTGTTGCAGCATTATTTGCTGCTTCAGCTCCTGCTACACCTTCTATAGATCCTTTTCCAAATTCTTGAGGATTTTTTGACCATCTTTTAGCTTCTGAATAACCAATTAATGAAGCGACTGTACCACCTTCTGCGGGAAGAACGCCAATAAATGATCCAATTCCTGAAGATCTTAAAATTGTCCTCCAAGTTATTTTGTAGTCTTCTAGGGTAGGAAGCTTAACAGCTTTTAAGGCCACTCTGTTAAAAATTTGTTTCAACAGAGTTGACTGTATTAACATTTCGCTGATTGCAAATAATCCCACAACAACAGGTATAAATCCTATTCCTTCTGTAAGTTCATTAATACCAAAAGTAAATCTATCAATAGATGTCATAAAATCTTTTCCAATAGTAGAAATTAAAATTCCAAAAGCTCCAGCAATAAGATTTTTAATTGGACTTCCATCTCCTATAGATGCCAACATAGTTAATCCAAATATCGCGAGAGCAAAATATTCTGGTTGTCCAAATTCATAAGCAAGTTTTGCTAAAAAAGGTGCAAAGAAAACTAAGACTACAACACTAAATATTCCACCAAATGTACTTGATACTGTTGCCATTCCTAAGGCTCTACCTGCTTCGCCTTTTTGTGCTAAAGGATATCCATCTAAACAAGTTGCAGCTGCTGCTGGGGTTCCTGGAGTGTTTATTAAAACAGCTGTTATAGCTCCACCATATGTTCCTGCGCAATAAATAGCGGTCAAAAGAATAATTGCCGATAAAGGATCTAAAGTCATAGTAAAAGGAAGAATTAATGCTCCACCTGTTGTTGGTCCTAAACCAGGTAATACGCCTAATATTAAACCAAATACAGTACCCAAAAATAATACAATAAATAATTTTGTATCTAAAAGAGGTACTAACATTAAATAAAGATTTTCCATTTTAATTATAATAAAAATTAGTAATTATTCCACTTGGGAATCTTAGTCCTAATATTGTTTCAAAAAAAATAAAAACAATAATAGGAAACAAAATACTTACAAAAATTATATAAAATATTCTCCTTTCACCCCAAAAATAAGAAATTAAAAAAGACAAAGTTCCAATTGCTAAAAAAAAATCTAAAAACTTTGCTATAAAAACAAACAATAATAAAATAAATAATGTTAAATAAAAGGGCTTTTCTAACTTATTTCCAACTGACCATGGTGATTTAATTGAGAGAAAATATACAAAACTAATTAAACAAATAATTAATATTAATAATATTTTTGGAAATGTAGCTGGTTGGATACCTCTGTTTAATATAGGTGGAACTTGATCAAAAGTAAAAGTTACAATAAAAGCAAAAATTGAAAATATTAATATGACTAAACAAACCTTAAATTCACTCTTAAAAAAAAGGGACGAATTAAATTTCGTCCCTTTTTTTTCTTTTTCGTGCTTCATCTATAGAGTCTGCACGTTGTAATTATTTAATATAACCTAAAGCTTTTAATTGAGCGGTCATTTCTTTAAGCATACTTTCCATTTGCTTGCCCCACTCGTCAGCTCCAACTACGCTAGTTTCGTCTAAACCAATTTCAGTTAAGAAATTTTTATAATAGTTGTGGCTCATAGCTTTTATCATGCCTTCTTCCAACTGTTTTACTCTATCAGCAGGCGCTCCTTTTCGAGTAACAAATCCACGAACTGTAGAAAGTGAAACATCAATTCCAAGTTCTTTTGCTGTCGGCACATCACTAAGTTTTTGCATTCTGTTATTTGCTAAAACTACTGAAACACAAAGCTTTCCTTCATTGATTTCTGTAAGTGCTTCCCCTAGATTTAAAACACCAACATCAATATCTCCTTTAATTAAATTTGTTTTAATTGGAGCTACTCCTTTGTAAGCAACTATTTTTGGAGTTTTTAAACCACCTTTTTTAGTGAAAGCTATAGCGCTAACGTCGTCTATACCGCCTGTATGAGTTGTCCCATACGATAGGGCTTTTTTCTTTTGTTTTGAAACAAAAGTTTTAGCATCCTTTATGTCAGCTTTACAGCTTACTACAAAAAGTTGAGGATCATCTGTTCCTCTAGCTAAAGGTTGCATGTCACTTAATTTAACTTTGGTTTTTCCTAAAGCCATTGAAACTGCATGTCCAGTTGTCCACGTTAAAGTATGTTGACCATCTGCTGGTAGACTCATCATATAATCCATAGATGCAGCTCCACCACCGCCTTTTTTATTAACTAATTGCATATCTTGTTTAAGAACTCTTCTTGCTCTAAGAAGCATCATTCTAGTTGTAACGTCAGTACCTCCACCAAAGCCAGCATGAGTTATTGCTTGAATTGCCTGATCAGCTGATGCTATTGAGCTTAAAAATGGTATTTCCACCATTAAGAAAATAGCAGCTAATAAAGCTTTAAAAGTTTTTTTCATTATTTATCTCCATTGATTGTTAATTATTAATAAATTAAACATAATCTGATACAAGAAGTCAAAACAAAATAATGAAAAATAATAAGCCAAATATCGCACTTTTGCTTGGAGATCCATCAGGAATAGGACCTGAATTGATCTCAAAACTGTTAGCAAGAAAGGAATTAAATAGTGCCAATATAATTGTAATTGGTGAAAGACAAATTCTTGAAAAGGCAAATACAATAACTGGCTTAAAACAAAATTTGAAATTTGTTCAATCATTTAAAGATGTAAAGTTTGATGATAAAACAAAATTTTTCTTAGATATATCTAAAGGAAAAAATTATACCTATGAAATTTCAAAATGTACCAAGGAGTCTGGAGAAACTGTACTCAATGCCCTAAATTTAGCTTTAGATCTTATAAATCAAAAAAAAATTGATGCAATTAATTTTGGACCCTTTAACAAAACAAGTATGCAATTAGCTGGCAGTAAATACGATGACGAACTTCATCTAATGGCTGATAAATTAAATGTTAAAAGTTTCTTTTGTGAATTTAATGTTGTTGATAATTTTTGGACTGCAAGAGTTACGTCACATATGGCAATCAAAGAAGTTCCTTTACATATAAAGAAAGAAAATATTATTAAACCTATAAAACTTATTAATGATTGTATGAAACTAAATGGTTTAAATAAACCAAGGGTAGCTGTACAAGCACTTAATCCTCATGCTGAATTTGGGGATGAAGAAAAAAAAGAGATAATACCTGCAATTGAAGAGGCAAAAAAATTAGGTATCAATGCTAATGGACCTCTTCCATGCGATACATCGTTCATCACAGCTTTTAAAAACAAAAAATATGATTGTATAGTTGGTATGTATCATGATGCTCTTCAGTCAGGCTTAAAAGCTTTTGGTTTTGATAGAGGTGTAACTGTTCAAGGTGGTTTACCTGTACCTATAACCACACCTGCACATGGAACTGCATTTGATATATCTGGTAAAAATTTAGCAAATTTAGAACCAACGGTTCAATCATTTAAAATTGCACTTAAAATGAGTGAAAGTTTAAAAAAATGAGTAAAATAAAAGATATAAAAACTACAGTATATAAATGGACTGGACCTGTAGTTCCTCCACAACAAAATTTTTGTACAAATCCAACAGACCTTTTAAAACAAAGTGAAGATAAGATGAAATCATTTAGGTTTCATAAATGGTTGGTTTGTGAAGTAATTGATGAAAATAACTTAGTAGGGATAGGTAATGCAGCATTAGCTCCTGAAGTAACAAAAAAAGCGATAGACTGTTATTTAAAAGATTTAGTTATTAATGAAGATTGTTTTGATTATGAATATATTTGGGAAAAAATGTATAGACATACAATGGCATGGGGTCGAAAAGGAGTCGGAATGGTTGGAATATCAGCTATTGATTTAGGAATTTGGGATTTAATGGGTAAAATTAAAAAAAAACCAGTTTTTAAATTAATAGGTGATAGAACAAAAGAAAAAATTCCTGTCTACGCCTCTAAGCTTTACAGCCAACCTTTAAAGGATCTTCAAAAAGAAGCAGAGATTTATTTGAATGAAGGCTTTAAAATGTTCAAAATGAGATTTGGTTGGGGACCCAAAGACGGCAATGAAGGTTTAAAAAATAATTTAAAATTAGTAAATGCAGTAAGGGAAGTTATTGGTTACGAAAAAGATTTGATGTTAGAAGCATACATGGGTTGGAATTTGGATTATTCAAAAAAAATTATTCCTCAACTTGTTAAATTTAAACCTAAATGGTTAGAAGAACCTGTTATTCCAGATGATATACATGGCTATGCAGAGTTAAATTCCTTAGGAGCAATTCCAATCGCAGGTGGAGAACATGAATTTACTTACTATGGATTTAAACAACTTTTAGAAATGAAAGCTATCAGTTATATCCAATATGACTCTAATAGAGTTGGCGGGATTACTGCTGGTAAAAAAATTAATGATTTAGCAGAAAAATATAATGTTCCAGTGATACCTCATGCAGGACAAATGCATAACTATCATTTAACAATGTCTCATAAGAACTGTCCTTTTTCAGAATATTTTCCAGTAAGTCAGGTTGAGATAGGAAATGAATTATTTTATTATTTGTTTGAAGGTGAACCAAAACCTAAAAATGGCTTTATTGACTTAAGTGACAAATCTCCAGGTCTTGGTATATCAATAAATAAAAAGTACAACTCAAATTTTCAAATTCTTAATTAATGTGGCGGTCCCACGGGGAATCGAACCCCGATTAGATGATTGAAAACCATCTGTCCTAACCGTTAGACGATGGGACCATATTTTTGATGCTCTTATTAACAGAAATATCATCGATAATAAACTCTACATTTTTTTCACCTTTCCACTCGTTTAAACTTAATTTTCCAGCAATGTTAAAGGATTTTTTATTTTTTTTGAGCAGATAAGGGCTAATATTACTTTCCAAAGCATTAAAAGCTATAGTTTTTATGCTTGAACCATCAGACCCTAATAAGATTGACTTTATATGTTTTTCTCCAACAATTTTAGAATTAATGGTTTTAACGTTTTCAATTATAAATTTAGGCTCGGGATTGGCAGAACCAAAAGGAGCTAAAATGTTGATTTTTGAATAAAAATCTATGTTCAAAGCCGAAGGCGAAACAATACTATCAACATAAAAATTTTTTTCTTTATCCAAATTTATTTTAGATGATTTAAATTTTTTTATAACATAATCTTTAAATTCCTCAATTTTACTTACATCTATGGTAAATCCTCCAGCCATTTTGTGACCACCACCTTTTAATAATAAACCTTTTTGTGTTGCATTTATAATAATGGATCCAATATCAAACCCATAAACTGATCTAGCTGATGCCTTTCCAATATCTTTTTTGATGGAAATAATTATAGTTGGTTTGTTAAATTTTTCTTTAATTCTCGATGCGATAATACCTATTACTCCCTCATGCCAATTTTCTCCATGAAGTATTAAAATAGGACTAGATAAATTTATCTTTTTATTTTGTAATATATTATTTAATAATTCTGACTCTAATAATTGTCTTTCCTTATTATAAGAATTTAACTCCGTAGCTAATGTAAATATTTGTTTAGCATCTGAATTTAAAAGTAAATTTGCTCCATGTTGACATTTACCGACTCTGCCACCTGCATTAATTCGAGGACCAATAACATAACCTAAATGATACGTTGAGGGATAACTTTCTATTTTACATATTTCTAAAAGCGTTTTTATTCCAATATTAATTCTATTTTGAATAATTTTTAACCCTTGTTTTACAATAGCTCTATTTAATCCAACTAAAGGAACTACATCGCATACAGTTCCAAGTGAAACTAAATCTAAAAAATTAATTAAATTAGGCTCTTTAACTTTATTTTTTTCAAACCAATTAATTTTTCTTAATTCGCTATTTAAAGCAATTAAAAACATAAAACAAACTCCAGCAGCACATAGATAATTTAATTTGGATTTATCGTCTATTCTGTTCGGATTAATTATTGAGTATGCTTTAGGTAAATTTAAATCTGATTGATGATGATCCAACACTAACACGTCTACATTTTTTTTTTGAGAAAATTCTATAGGTTTGAAAGCCATTGTTCCACAATCAACGGTAAAAATTAAATTTACTCCTTTATCGATTAAATTTTGAAAACCATTTACTGTTGGTCCATAGCCTTCACTTTTTCGATCAGGTATGTAAATCTCAAAATTTAAATTTATTTTTTTAAAATATCGACCAAGCAAAGCTGTTGAGGTTGCTCCATCAACATCATAATCACCAAACACTCCTACTTTTTCTTTTCCTATAATTGCTTTTAAAGTTCTTTTAACAGAAATTTCCATATCTTTTAGAATAAGCGGATTTGGTAAAATATTTTTAATTGTTGGATTTAAAAAATTTTGAATTTCTTCTTTTTTTATTTTTCTAATAGCTATTAATTTAGAAACAGTTTCATCCAAAAAATGATTATCTTTAAAATAAACTAAATCCTTTTCGTTGAATTTTTTTAAAATCCAATTTTTACCTGTTACTGAAACCGAATTCATTTATAATGTTTATTAGTAACTTTTTTGTTAGTTTTTGAACTTTTATGTAAAACAAAGGTTGAGGCTTCATAATAATCCTCTTTATCAGATATTCCTTTTATTAAATCTCCATTTGTAACTCCAGTAGCACAAAAAATTACATCCCCTTTTACCATTTCTTGGATTGAATATTTTTTTTTTAAATCCTTGATGCCAAGTTTTAGAGCTCTTTTACTTTGATCTTGATCTAAAACCAATCTTGTTTGCATTTGACCGCCAAGACAAGACAATGCGGCAGCTGCCAAAACGCCTTCGGGTCCTCCGCCTATACCAATATAAATATCATTTTTTGAGTTATTATCAATTACTGATATAGCTCCACTTACATCTCCATCTGAGATAAAATTTATATTTACTTTCATTTTTTTTAAGCCATCCACAATTTTTTCGTGTCGTGGTCTTTTTAATAAACAAGCAGTTAACTTGTCCGGACTACAATTTTTAGCCTCAGCTAATATTGAAATATTTTTTTCAACTGAATTATCTAAATCTAGTAAATCATTAGGTAAATTTGATCCTATAGCTATTTTTTCCATATAAGTATCCGGCGCAGAAAATAAATTTCCTTTTTCTGCTACTGCCAAAACTGAAAAAGCATTTGGCATATTTTTTGCAACAAAATTAGTCCCTTCTAAAGGATCGAGAGCTATATCAAGCTCTTGTCCTTTGTTTGAACCTACTTTTTCACCTATATATAACATTGGAGCTTCATCCATCTCGCCTTCTCCAATCACTACTGTTCCTTTCATATTGATTTTATTTAACTCATTTCTCATTAGGTCTACCGCTCCTTTGTCAGCAGCATTTTTATCTCCCTTCCCGATAAATAATGAAGCTCCATATGCAGCTTTTTCTGTAGCCATTATAAAATGATTTAAATAGTTTTCACTTATACTCATTCAAATATTTTCAATTCTTATAAATTTTGGTTTTTTTATAAGATAGTTTCTTTTTAACAATTGATTAATTGCTTTTTTTAGTAAAATATCTTTTGCTTTGTGGGTAACTATTACAATAGATGAGTTTTTTTTGGATTTATAGGGATTTTGTATTAGTCTTTTTATAGACACTTTATTTTTAGATAAAGTCTTTGTTATATTTGATAAAACTCCATGTTTATCCTTTACATCTAGCCTTAAGTAAGCTGAAAATTGTTTATTATCTAAATTTCTGAATTTTATTTTTTTTCTTTCTTTATTTGAAATAGTAAAAGGAAATTTTATGTTACCTCTCATAATTGATGAGATGTCTGATACTAAAGCTGAAGCAGTTGCCTCGGGTCCCGCTCCTTCTCCTTGAATTACAGTTTGTCCTACAGGTCTTCCTTCAGTAATCACAGCATTTAACACTCCATCAATTTTTGCTATATAAGATGTCTTTTTGACTAAACATGGATGAACACTTTGAGTTACCTTTTTTTGATTTAATTCTGATATTCCTACCAGTTTGATTTTATAACCTAAGGTATTAGCATTACTTATGTCTGTGTGATCAATATTATTTATACCTTCAACGCTTATCTCTTTATTATTAATAAATGAATTAAAACTTAATGCAGTTAAAATTTTAAGTTTTGATGCAACATCTTCGCCATTTAAATCTGATGATGGGTTCGTCTCTGCATATCCAAGATTTTTTGCTTTATCAAGAGCTTCATTAAAATGAATATTATTTTTATCCATTAAAGTTAAAATAAAATTAGTTGTACCATTAAAAACACCATAAATTTTATTTATAGAATTAGCTATAAGTCCTTCCTTGAGAGATCTAACAATTGGAACTCCTCCACAAACAGCTGCTTCAAATTCTAAATTAACATTATTTTTTTCAGCTAATAAAGCAAGTCTATCTCCATATTTTGAAATCAGAGCTTTATTTGCAGTAACTACGTGTTTCTTGTTTCTGAGAGCCTCGAAAACTATTTTTTTAGCTGGTCCTTCATCGCCGCCAATAAGCTCAATAATAAGATCAACATCTTTTGATTTAGCTGCATCTAAATAATTATTTAACCATTTAGATTTTGGTATAGAAATTTTTCTTCTTTTTGATTTATTTTTTGCTGAAACATAAATAATATTAGGAATAACATTTGTTTTTTTTATAAGTTTTTTTTTATTTTTGTTCAAGTATTTGTATAAATAAGAACCAATATTGCCAAAACCAATTATAGCTATATTTAATTTCTTTTTTTTCATATTTAATAATCTCGAGTTAAATCAGGGTATCTTTTTTCATTTCCTTTTTTTATGAGAAATCTTGAAATTTCATCAATATCACATTTTGATAAAATTGAACAAATTTCAGTTTTTTTAACAATCGTTCTTTCATTTAATGATTTGTTCTTAAATTTTTTTTTTCTTTTTTTTTCTTTTTTGCTAATTTTTGCCATTCTTTTTTCTTCTTTTTTCTTAATCTTTAATAGTCGTTTTTCTTCTTTAATTTTGTTTTTTTTTCTTATTTTTGCAAGTTTTCTATCTTCTTTTATTTTATCTTTTAATTGATTATTTTTTAATTTAACCAATTTTTTTTCGTTTAAATTTTTGTTTTTTTTTGTTTTTTTTTCAATTTTTTTTTTATTTAATTCGACTAAGTCAAGGTAATGATCTGGTTTTTCAAAAGTTTTTACTTCAATTGAGAGATTTTTTTCGAAGTATTCTTTAGCTTCTTTTTTATCTATGCACTCATGATCGCCGCAAATAAAAACGATTTTATTAGAAGAACAAGCAGTAAAAAAAAATAAAATTAAAATTAAACTCAATCTCATATAAGTCCTGTTCTTTCTTTGAAACCATAAATTAAATTCATGTTTTGTATAGCTTGACCAGACGCTCCTTTTACTAAATTATCAATAGCAGAAAAAATCACTATTTTATTTGGTATTCTTGTTTCACAAACTGATATTTCACAAAAATTTGTGTTTAAAACATTTCCAGTACCAATTTGTTTATTTTTTTTCATAATTTTGATGAAAAAATTATTTTTATGAAATCTCCTTAATTCTTTTATAATTTTATTGATATTTGAACCTGATTTAACCTCTAAATGAATTGTTGATAAAATACCTCTGAAAGTTGGAATTACATGTGGGTTAAATGTATAAGTAACTTTTTTCTTTGATGCTTTTTTAAATTCTTGATCAATTTCTGACATATGTCTGTGTTTAAATATTCCATAAGCATAAATTGAAGAGTATTTATTTTTATGCTTAAATTTTTTTTCAAAGTTTTTTCCTGCACCTGAATAACCAGACTTGGAGTCTATTATAATATTGTTAATATTTATTAATTTTTTTTTTATTAATGGTATTAATGGAAGTTGAATTGAAGTTGGATAACAACCTGGATTTGCAATAATTCTAAAATTTTTAATATCTTTTTTGACAAACTCTGAAATTGCATATAATGAAAATTTTATAAGCTTTTTTGCTAAATGATTTAATTTATACCATTGTTTATAATTCTTGGCATTTTCAATTCTAAAATCTGCAGATAAATCAATAAATTTTACATGAGATTTTTTTTTATACTTCATTATTATTTTTTGCGCCTCTCTATTAGGTAGTGATAAAAAAGCTAAATCTACATTATTCCACTTGACTTTTTTTAATTTAGATATTTTTGGCAATTTTTTTTTTATTCTCTTATCAAATTTTTTTATAGATTTGCCTATACTTTTTTGAGCACACAGATAATTAATTTTTACTTTAGGATGGTTTGAAAGTAGATAGATTAAGTCTAAACCAACATAACCAGTAGCTCCAGCTACCAATATATTTAACTTTTTAAGCGGCATGTTTACTTATATCACTAAGATTCTTAATAATAAATTTAAATGATTTATCTTTTAGAAAACTGAAAGCTTCTTCTAGCTTTTCTATGACCGTATTTTTTCCTCTCAACCACTCTTGAGTCTCTGGTTGTTAATTTTTCTTTTTTAAGAGCATTTTTAAGAGCCTCATCTGAAATAACTAAAGCTTTTGATAAACCATGTATAATTGCACCCGCTTGACCAGAAAGTCCTCCGCCTTTTACTGAACATTTAACGTCATATAAATTCATTGCATTGGAAACTTCTAAAGGTCTAGTTACTATAATTTGATGAGATGGTCTTTTAAAATATTCATTCATTTTTATACCATTTACATAAATATTCCCTGAACCTTTTTTTACCCAAACTTTTGCGATAGATCTTTTTCTTTTGCCTGTAGCATATTTTCCACCAGAAAAGTTAAGTTTTATTTTTTTAGGTTTGTTATTTTTTACTTCTGATGAATTTATGTTTTCCATTAATTTCTTACTATATTTTTTTTGTTTAATTTATCAAAATTTATTATTTTTGGTTTTTGAGTATCGTGAGGATGTTCTGTTCCATAGTAAATTTTAAGTTTTGTTAACTGTTTTTTAGCAAGTGGGCCACCTGGTAACATTCTTTTTACTGCAAGTCTTAATATTTCATGTGTTTTGTTTCTTCCTTTTAAGCCTTCGGGTGTTATCATTTTTATACCTCCAGGGTGACCAGTATGTTTATAATATATTTTTTTAGCTGTTTTTTTTCCAGTAAATTTCATTTTTTCTATATTTGTAACAACAACAAAATCTCCGTTATCAATATGAGGGTTAAATTTTGATTTATTTTTACCTCTTAAGACTTTTGATATATAAGCCGCTAATCTACCAACAACTGCATTCTCTGCATTGATAATATACCAGTCGTTTTTAATTTCTTTTTTTTTAATAAATGGTGTCATTTTAATTATGGCGATAAATACTCACAAAAGTAAACAAAGTCAATTAATTAATAGACTTATGGTATAAATTGATACAAAAAATTATTAAAAAAATACTAGATATTTGATGCGCTGAAGCAATTATCATATTCAAATTGCTAATCAAAGTTAAAATACCTAAAAAAATTTGTAAAAAAACAAAAAATAATAAATAAAAATAAGGTTTGTATAATTCTGATTGGTGAATTTTTCTAATTGAGTAGCCAATATAAATTATAAATATTAAAATTATATAAGCTAAATTTCTATGTATAAATTGGACAATACTTCTATTGTCAAAATTAAAAAATTCACTAAAGTTTTTAATGTCTATATCGTTAGGGATAAATGATCCGTTCATTGATGGCCAGGTTTGGTATATTCTACCAGCATCTAAGCCTGAAACGAAAGCTCCAAATATAATTTGCAAAAAAGTTAAAATAATTAAAATTTTAATTGAATAAAAATTTGATGAATTTGAAAAAAATTTTTTATTATTTCCATCTTTAAAATTTAAAACATTCCAGAATAAACATGTGAGTATTAAAAAAGCGACAAATAAATGAATAGATAATCTATAATGACTCACATCTACTCTATCAACTAACCCGCTGGAAACCATGTACCATCCAATAAATCCTTGGAAACATATTAAGAAAAAAATTATATATATATTTATTAAATCTTTAATTTTAAATATAAATGAAAAATAAATTAATGGTATTAAAGTTGCTAAGCCAACAATTCGCCCAAGAAATCTATGTGCCCATTCCCACCAAAATATAATTTTAAATTCATTCATTGTCATTGAAAAATTTTGTAATTTGTACTCAGGTATTTGTTTGTATAAATTAAAATAAAATATCCAGTCTTCATTATTTAATGGAGGTAAAAACCCAGAAAAGAGTTGCCATCGAGTTATGGATAGACCAGAGTCAGTTAATCTTGTTAAACCCCCGACTATAATCATTAAAATTATTAATGAAATTAAAGTAATAAGCCAAGAAATGTATAGTTTATTATATTTTTCACTTATCAATAATTTCATTAACGAAAGTATATAAATAAATTTAAAAATGAATATAATAATAATGTCGCTATGAATAATAAAAAAATCAATAATATAAGAAAAAAATTAGATAATTTAGATAACAAATTATTAATTTTATTTAAAAAAAGAACAAATCTTGTAAATGAGATTTTAAAAACAAAACAATTTAAAAAACAAATAATTGACAGAAAAAGAATAAGAATAATCTTAAAGAGAATTAAAAAAAAATCTAAATCGAAGAAAATTGATCCTATAGTTACTCAAAAAATTTGGAAATCAATTATAAATGCGTATATTAATTATGAGTTTAGAAATTTCAAAAATAAATAGACTATTTACTATGAGGTGGTAGTTTTTTTTCTACGAATATCTCGTGTTTTCTTGTAACTGGATTGTATTTATTTAACTTTAACTTATTTTTAGCTTTTTCGCCTTTAGTAGGTTTTTTAACATAATAAACAAACGCACTATCAGGCTTTGATTCTGGAACTAAACGAACTTTTATATGAGATTTTTTAGCCATTTATTTTTTAATTTTGTTTATTTTATTTAATATTATTTTTGATTTTTGTTTAATAATATTTTTAAAATATTCTGCTTTTATACTTGAAGATTTATAATCGTCAAGACTATTTACGTTTTTATTCATTATTTTTTTTGCTCCCTCTATTGTTAATCCTTGGTCTTTTAAAAGAAATTTTATTAATTTAATTATATTGATGTCTTTTTGGGAATAATATCTTCTATTTCCGGATATTATAGTCGGTCTAATTTGATGAAATTTTGTTTCCCAAAATCTAAGTGTATGAGTTAATAATTTACCTTTTTTTTCATCTATTAACCCTATTTCTTTAGCTACATCCGATATATTTTTAAGTTTTTTCTCTTTAATTTTTATAGTCATTAAAATATTTATTAACTTTTTTTTTAAGCAATGAAGCTGCCTTAAATGATATTGAATTTCTTTGTTTTATTTCAAAAGTCATTTTAGTTTTAGGATTTCTGCCAATTCTACTTTTTTTTTTTAATATTTTAAATGAACCAAAATTTTTAATTTTAATAGATTTTCCAGCCTTCAAATATAAAATTAAAATATTAATTGTGTCGTCTAGAATTTTTTCTGCATATGAAGCAGAAATACCATATTTAAGATAAATATTTTTACTTATATCCTTCTTTTTTAAATTGTTACGTTTGTTTTCCATCTAAATGACTAAGATTATTTTTTACTTTATTCATGAAGTCACCTTTAATAATCTTATAACATAGATCGATTGAGTGATAAAATCCAAGAGCGTCTGTTGCTCCATGACTTTTAACAACTGGACCCTTCAGTCCCAAAAAAATTGCTCCATTATATTTTCTTGGATCAAGTTTGTTTTTAAATTTTTTAAGTGAAAAATATGAGAATAATATAGAAAATTTTGAAATAATATTTTCTCTTAAAGACTCTTTTAAAGAATCAGTTATAAATTTTGAAGTGCCCTCTGCTGTTTTCAAAGCAACATTTCCTGTAAAACCATCAGCAACAATCACATTGGATTTTCCTTCAAAGATTTCATTACCCTCGATATACCCATTAAAAACAAAATCTCCAAATTTACTTATCTCTTTTAAACTTGAGTATGCTTTTTTCAAACTTTCTGTTCCTTTAATTTCTTCTGATCCAATATTTAAGAGTGATACTTTTGCTGTATCTTCTGGTTGTAAAGCTTTATATAGAGCTGATCCCATTTCAGAAAAATCAATTAAATTTTTTTCATTACATTCAATATTTGCACCTAAGTCTAATACGACGCTCATTCCTTTTTTACTAGGCCAAACACCAGCCAGTGCTGGCTTGCTCACTCCTTCAATAGTTTTTAATAACATTTTTGATATGACAAAAAGAACACCGGTGTTACCTGCAGATAAAGAGATATTTGAGTTATCTTCTATCTGTGAATTGATAGATTTCCACATGCTGCTATTTTTTGAATTTTTTATAGCTGTTAAAGGCGTTTCTTTATCTGACACAACTGATAAAGTGTTATGAATTTCAATTTTAGAGTCAGAAACTTTATATTTTTTAAGAGTTTCTTTTATTTTGTCTTCATCTCCATATAATTTAAACTGGAAATCATTTTTTTTTTTATTTTTATTTAAAAATAATCCTAAACCTTCAATAGTTTTGTTTGGAGCATTGTCACCTCCCATTGCGTCAATGGCAATTGTAATTTTATCTTTCATTAATTAAAATTTTAAAGATCTAATATTTTTTTGCCGTTGTAAAAACCTGTTTTTAAATCTATGTGATGAGAGAGTCTATATTCACCACTTTTTTTATCTTCAATTATATTAATATCTTGCACTCTGTGATGAGATCTTCTTTTGTTTCTTCTAGATTTTGATGTTTTTCTTTTAGGTACAGCCATATTACTTATAGTTAAATTTTATCTCACCTTTTAACACGATAACATCGTCTAATTCAAAGATAAAATTATAAAAATTTTTAAAGTAATTATTGATTTTGGTGACTATTTCCTCGCTTAAATTAGTATCTTTAAATAAATGGTCAAGAATTATCTTTTTAGTGATGGTTAAATTGTTAGAATCATCAACTTTGATTTTTAATAAGATGTCATAAAAAATTTTATTTAATGTTTTCATTTGTTTATTTACCGATACATCTCCATAACCTAGTTCTCTCAAATTATATTCTATATTCGTAAAAATATTATCGTATATTTTTTGTGGAAAATTATTTTTATTGTTTTTCTTAAATTTCACCAATATTATAGATAAATGAAAAAAAATGAGAATAACTCTTGTTTCAAAATTGTCTTTTAAAGATAAATCTTTGTAAAAAAAAATATTTCGTGATAATTTAACTAAATTGTTATAAAGACTGTTATTATGTTTATTATAAAAAGAAAACATTTTAAATTTATTTCTATCACAATTTTATTATTTTTTTTAACAAATTGTGGTCTCAAAGATGTAAATAGAACTCATGGAATAAATTTTTTAGAAAATAGAGAAAAATCATTAATAATAAACGAAACTAATAAAAACGATGTAATAAGAATTATAGGTTCTCCCCACTCTCAATCAATAACAGATAATAACACGTGGATTTATTTTGAGAGAGTTATAACCAAAGGTAAGCTTCATAAACTTGGAAAAAACATACTTGAAAAAAACAATGTTTTAGAACTCAAATTTAATAATTACGGTATATTGAAAAGTAAAAAGATAATAAAAAAAGATGAAATGAATAAAGTTGCTTATTCTAAAAAAAAAACTGTCAATGTAGTTGAACAAAAAAGTTTTGTGGGAAAATTTTTATCCAGTATGAAACAGAAAATGTATAGAAAAGATAAAAAGTAAAATTAATGCGCAATAACTGCCAATAAAAGCAAAGCAACAATATTAGTTATTTTGATCATTGGATTAACAGCCGGTCCTGCTGTATCTTTATATGGATCACCAACAGTATCTCCCGTAACAGCAGCTTTATGAGCCTCGGAACCTTTTCCTCCGAAGTTTCCGTCTTCAATAAACTTCTTAGCGTTATCCCAGGCACCACCACCTGCGGTCATAGATATAGCAACAAAAAGTCCTGTAATTATAACTCCTAACAACATTGCTCCCAAAGAAGAAAGTGCAGCTTCTAATCCACCTATTGGCAAAATAACGAAGTATAAAATAATAGGAGATAAAACTGGAAGTAAAGATGGAATGATCATTTCTTTAATTGCGGCTTTGGTCAGCAAATCTACTAATTTTCCATAATCTGGTTTTCTTTTTCCCTTCATTATTCCTGGAATTTTTTTAAATTGTCTTCTTACTTCAAGAACAACTGCTCCGCCTGCTCTTCCAACAGCTTGCATTCCTAAAGAACCAAATAAATAAGGTAGCATACCGCCAACAAGAAGACCTACGACAACAAAAGGATTTGATAAATCAAAACTTACATTTACATTTTCTAATCTTGATCCTGAAACGTTTGAAAAAAATTTAATATCTTCAGTGTATGCAGCAAATAATACTAATGCGCCGAGACCGGCTGAGCCAATAGCATAACCTTTAGTTACAGCTTTTGTTGTATTTCCTACAGCATCTAATGCATCTGTTGTCTTTCTAACATTTTTTGGAAGTTTTGACATTTCTGCTATCCCTCCAGCGTTATCTGTAACAGGTCCATAAGCATCTAAAGCAACAACCATACCAGTTAAAGCAAGCATAGATGTGACCGCAATAGCAATACCATAAAGTCCAGCTAATGAATTGGTAAAAAGAATTCCAACTATAATTATAATTGCAGGAATAGCGGTAGCTTCCATCGAAATAGCAAGACCTTGGATAACATTAGTTCCATGTCCTGTTGTTGATGATTTTGCTACAGTTTTTACAGGTCTATAATTTGTTCCAGTATAATATTCAGTTATCCATATCAACAATCCAGTTATAACTAAACCTGCAACTCCGCAGATATAAAGTTCGAATCCAGTAAATGAATTGTTAGAAATTGTATAAATTTTATCTAATCCAACAACAGACTTAGTTACTGGGTATAAAATAATTAAAGATAAAATAGCTGTTGTTACAAAACCTTTATAAAGAGCACCCATAATATTTTTACTTTTTCCAAGTTTTACAAATAAAGTCCCAATGATAGATGTGATTATACATGATGATCCTATAGCTAAAGGATATATCATCATATTTAAATCATTAACAAAAAATATAGAAGACAAAACCATTGTAGCTACAATTGTAACTGCATAAGTTTCAAATAAATCTGCTGCCATCCCCGCACAATCTCCAACATTATCTCCAACATTGTCTGCTATAACTGCAGGGTTTCTTGGATCATCTTCAGGAATTCCAGCTTCAACTTTACCAACTAGATCAGCTCCAACATCAGCACCTTTTGTAAAAATACCACCTCCAAGTCGAGCAAAAATAGAAATTAATGATGCTCCGAATCCTAAAGCAACCAATGCATTAATAACTTCTCTACCATCAACTTCAGCTGAGATTAAAATAGTGTAATAAACAGTAATTGATAATAAAGCTAAACCTGCAACCAGCAAACCTGTGATAGCTCCTGATTTAAATGCAATTGTCAAACCACTTTGCAAACTCTTTCTTGAGGCTTCTGCTGTCCTCACGTTTGCTTTAACAGATATCAACATACCTACATATCCAGCGACACCAGAAAGAAAAGCTCCAATAAAATAACCCAATCCAACTAAGATACTAAAAAAATAACTAACAATAATTAAAACAATAAATCCTACGATAGCTATTGTTTTATATTGACGATTTAAATATGCTTTAGCTCCGATTTGAATCGCTTCGGCGATTTCCTGCATTTTTTCATTACCTGGATTTGAAGATAGAATTTGACCAGATAAAAGATAACTGTAGGCTACAGCGAGTATGCCAGTAAAAGCAATTAAATATAATAATTCAAAACTTGATTGCATAAATAATTAAAGTTGGCAAAATGGCAAATTAAGCGGAAAAAGGCAAGATAATTAATTAGAATTTCTTAAATAAGTTAGTTACTTTTCCCTTATTTTTTTTGAAATTTTATCTAAAATTGCGTTTAAATACTTAATCTGAGCTTGTTCTAAAAAATGTTCTGAAGTTTTTAAATACTCACTTATTATTACTTTTGTTGGATTATTATGTTTAAACATAAGCTCAAATACTGCGGCAAAAATGATTAATTTAAGCAATTTATCAGTCCTTCCTAAGTTCAAATCACTTCCTAGATGTTTTTTAATGGTTTCTTCAATTAATTCATTCCTTTCTAGAGTTCCTTTAACAACATCTTTTATAAATTTTTTATACTGACTTTTAGGATATTCGATAACCTCTTCAGGATTTATCGATGAACCATAAAGTTTTTGTATAACTCTAATTCTTGGACTTAAATATTTTTTATTTTCTTGGTACATTTTTTAAAATTTGAACAACAGCATTTGCTGCTTCCATTCCTTTATCAAATCTTTTGAGAGCCTGATCTTTGTTATAACAAGTTAATATTGCATTACCTATAGGTTTTTTTTCAATGGTAGATAAAAGCATAATACCTTCAGTTATACTTTTAGAAATTAGATTAAAATTTTCTGTTTCACCTTTAATAATACAACCTATCGCAATAAATCCATCATATTTTTTTGAAAGTCTTGATATTGCAACCGGTATTTCGAATGCTCCTGGAACTTGTACAGTATCAATTTTTTTAATTTTAAACTCTGCTAATTTTTTTTTTGCAGAATTATAGATTTCATTGGTGATTAAAGTATTATAAGTAGAAATAACAATACATATTTTAGTCATTATTTTATAATTTCTTGTTTAGTAATTTTAATGCCATAACCTCTCAATGCAATTACTCGTTTTGTTGATCTAGAAACCAAAATCATCTTTTTGATTTTTAGTTCTTTTATTAACTGAGCTCCAATACCATAATACCTTAATACATTACTATTTTCTAAAACATTAGTGTCTGTATCTGTCCTTTTTATAAGAATTAATGCAAAATTATTAAATTTATTTAAATATTTTAAGGAGTTTTTAAATGTGTTTTTATTTAAGTTAAAAAAACTATCTATTATATTGGTAGAAATAACTCTTACTCTAGATGGTTTATTTATATTGAACTTTCCTTTAGTTATAGCGTAGTGTTCAGCTTTGTCTAGCTTGCTTTTAAAAGTTCTCACATTAAAAATTCCAAATTTTTTAATACTTATTTTTTTATTTGAAACTTCTTTCACGAGTCTTTCATTTTTAAGACGATAAGATATTAAATCTTCGATCATTGCAATTTTCAATTTATGTTTTTTTCCAAAAGGTACTAGATCTTTGTATCTCGCCATTGTACCGTCTTCATTCATCACTTCACATATGACTGCACTAGGATTTAATTTTGCAAGTTTAGAAATATCTATAGAAGCTTCTGTGTGACCTGCCCTTTCAAGAACACCCCCTTGTTTTGCTACTAGAGGGAAAACATGTCCAGGAGATACTATATCTTTTTTTGAAGAATTTGGATTTATAGCAACTCTGATTGTTTTTGCTCTATCATGTGCTGATATACCAGTGGATATTCCTTTTTTTGATTCTATTGAAACAGTAAATGCAGTTTGTGTTCTTGATTTATTAACTAAAGACATTAAAGGTAAATTAAGTCTTTTAACTTTTTTTGCAGTTAGAGCCAAACAAATCAAACCCCTTCCATGTTTTGCCATAAAATTTATTTTTTTGGCATTAACTTTTGAAGCAGGAATAACTAGATCTCCTTCGTTTTCCCTATCCTTGTTGTCAACTAAAATGAACATTTTGCCCTTTTTAGCATCTTTAATAATTTCTTTAATTGTAGATAATTTTTTTTTCATTATTTTTTCAAATTAATTAAATATTTACTAAAAATATCAAACTCAATATTTACTAAATCTCCTTTTTTAAGTTTAACAAGATTTGTAAGTTTTAGTGTATGAGGTATAATTGTTATTTCAAAACCACTATTTTTAACTTTTGAAATGGTAAGTGAAACACCATTAACTGAAATTGACCCTTTATCAACAATAAATTTTTTGAATTTTTTATTTAGACTTAAGCTTACTGTCCATGATCTGTCTACAATTTTAATCTTTTGGACCAAAGAAGTAGTGTCAACATGACCTTGGATGTAATGTCCTGAAATTTTCTTTCCATGATATATAGACTTTTCAATATTAATTGATTTTCCAATTTTGATTTTTTTAAAATTTGATCTCATTAATGTTTCTTTAGACAAGTAGAAAAGAAATGATTTTTTTTTTATTCTTATTAATGTAAGACAAACACCATCACAACAAACAGATTCACCAACATCACTTTTTTTAAATTTAATGTTTGATTCAATTTCTATAACCAAACTTCCCTTTATGTATCTTGGGTTTCTTTTAATATTTTTTATTAATCCTTGGTTATATATTATGCCATTAAACATTATTTTAACCTTATTTTAAATAGTGAGTCGTCAAAAAGATTCACTTTTATTTTATTTTTAAAATTAAGACCTTTAATTATTTTTGGTGATGAATAATTAATCCCTTTGTTTTTTAGATTATGATTAGTTTTAAAAATATATAAGTTTTCTAAGAATTTGCCTTTCAAAAGAAAATTAACAAAAGTCAAACCACTTTCAATTAAAATTCTTGAAAAACCTAATTTTCTAGCCGATAATAATATATTTTTAAAATCGTTAAGAGTTTTCATTTTTTTAAAAAGTATAATTTTAATTCCTCTTGTTTCAAAATATTTTTTTTTTGATTTATTTGGATTTTCCGTAAAAATAAATAATCTTCTATTTTTTACTTTTTTCAAAATTTTTAGATTCTTTTTTATATTTAATTTTCTATCTATAATAATTATAGAAGGAGATTTTTTTTCTAATCCTTTGATTCTACAATCTAAAAATGAATTGTCATCATTAATAGTTTTAGATGTAGATATTATGCAATCATAGTAAGATCTAATCAAGTGAGCCCTCTTTCTTGAATGTTTGTTTGTTATCCATTTTTTATACCTATTTTTAGTATAATAATCTTTTGATATAGCTAGTTTTGCATCAACAAAAGGTAAAAAATTATTTTTTTTATAAAAATAGCTTTTATAAAAATTTTTTCCATAACTTTTAAATATATTTGGTCTCACTTTTATATTATTACTTTTAAACTTTTTAACTGATAGATATTTACTTCTTTTATCTTCATCAAAAACTGAAAAATAAACTTTTTTTATTTTTTTTTTTATAATTGTATTAACACATGGTGGGGTCAACCCATAATGAGAGCATGGTTCTAATGTTATGTAAATGTTTGAATTCTTAAAATTAATTCTTTTATTAAGCGCATTATATTCAGCGTGTGGTCTTCCATTTATAGATGTACATCCAGAAGATAATACTGTTCCATTTTTTTCTACAATACAACCAACAGATGGGTTTTTACCAGTAGAACCGAGATTTTTTGCTGCTTGATTAAAGGCAAGTTTTATAAAAAAATAGCTATTTTGATTTATGCTCATCTAAATTGCCTATAAATTGTTCAAAATCTCTTGCTTCTTTGAAATTTTTGTAGACAGAAGCAAATCGAACATAGGCAACTTGATCTAAATTTGAAAGACCATCCATTATAAATTTTCCAATAGTAGCTGTGGGAATTTCACTTTCTCCAAGACCTTCTAAATTCCTAACAATTTTTGATATAAATTTTTCTATGCTATCGCTTTCAATTGGTCTTTTTCTTAATGCAATTCTAATTGATTTAGATATTTTGTCTCTGTCAAAAGGGGCCCTTTTTCCATTACTTTTAATTACCGTTAGCTCTTGGAATTGAACTCTTTCAAAAGTTGTAAATCTTTCTTTTCTTTCGCAACCACATAACCTTCGTCTTCTGATAGCAGTTCCATCTTCGGATGGTCTTGAGTCAACAACAGAAGTATCTTTTTCTCTACAAAAAGGACAAAGCATAATTTAAGTATTTATTAAATGATTATATATAGGAAATTTTGAACAAAGTTCAATAACTTCTTTTCTAACTTCAGATTCGATTTTACTATTATTGTCTGGATTCTTTGACAAGCCCTCAATAACTTTTGTAATTAAATCTCCTACTTTCTTAAATTCATTTAATCCAAAGCCTCTTGTTGTGGCTGCCTGGGTTCCTAATCTTATACCAGACGTTATAGTCATTTTTTCTGTATCAAAAGGTATGCCATTTTTATTACATGTAATGTTAGCATTGCACAGACTTATTTCGGCACTTTTTCCTTTTACATTAAAAGGTCTTAAATCAACTAACATTAAATGTGTGTCTGTACCACCTGAAAAAATTTTAAATCCATTATTTTTAAGTTGTTCTGATAAAATTTTAGCATTAGCAATTACTGCTTTTATATATTCTCTGAAAGATGGTTGTAATGCTTCTTGAAAAGCTACAGCTTTTGCGGCTATCACATGCATAAGAGGTCCTCCTTGATATCCTGGAAAAACAGCTGAATTAATTTTTTTAATTAGATCTTCTCTATTAGTTAAAATTATTCCTCCTCTTGCCCCTCTCAAAACTTTATGTGTAGTAGATGTTACAACATCTGCATATTGAATAGGGTTTGGATAACCCTTTCCCGCAACTAACCCAGAAAAATGAGCCATATCCACCATAAGATAAGACCCAACTTTATTCGCTATGTCTCTAAATCTTTTGAAGTCAATTATTCTTGAATATGCACTTCCACCAGCTATTATTAATTTAGGTTTATGTTCTTTAGCTAATCTTTCAACTTCGTCGTAATCAATTAATCCTGAAGTTTTATCAACTTCATAATGATATGATTTTAGCCATTTACCTGAAATAGAAACTTTTGCTCCATGAGTTAAATGACCTCCAGAATTTAAGCTCATACCAAGTATTGGGTCTCCAGGGTTTAAAAGCGCAAGATATACAGCTCCATTTGCTTGAGCTCCCGAATGAGGTTGAACGTTAGCATACTTACAATCAAATAATTTTTTAACTCTTTCTAGAGCTAAGTCTTCGGCTTTATCAACAAATTCACATCCTCCATAATATCTTTTTGAAGGATATCCTTCAGCATATTTGTTTGTCATTATAGATCCTTGCGCATCTAAAACAGCTTTAGAAACTATGTTCTCAGAGGCGATTAATTCTATATGTTCTTGTTGTCTAGTTAGCTCTTGTTTAATTGAATTGTATAAATCAGGGTCTGTTTTTGACAAATTGTTATCAAAAAAATTTTGATAATCATTTGAAATATATTTATTAAAATTAGACATAATTTAAATTTTTTTCACCCTCCTTAAATGACGTCCGCCTTGGAATTTTGTATTTAAAAAAATTTTTAATAATTTCATTGCTTCTTTTTTTTTAGTTAATCTAGATCCTAATGCTATAATATTAGCATTATTATGTTCTCTCGACAAACGTGTAGATTTAATATTATAGCATACTGCCGCTCTAATACCTTTAATTTTATTAGCTGATATAGCCATTCCTGTACCTGAACCGCATACTAAAATGCCTACGTCGTTCTTTTTAGTTGAAATTCTCCTAGAAATTTTTTTTGCATAATCTGGATAATCAACAGATTTATTTTCAAAGGGACCTAAATCTAATAAAGGTATTTCATTTTTAATGAAATAGGTTTTAATGTATTCTTTTAAATCGTATCCTGCATGATCAGATGAAATACATATTTTTTTAAAAATAAACTTCAATTTAATTAAATTTATAATCTAAAACACATGCTACTAAATGAATTCTGTTTTCTTCACCACCATTAAAAGCATTGTGATATTTTGTATTATTAGTAATCCAAACAGAACCATCCGCTGGTAAATGTTTTGCTACTTCATCTATAACCATAATAGAGCCCGGATTTGTAATTATAGGTATATGAAGTCTTGGTTCGGGATCTCTATGCCAGCTAAGAGTTGATCTCGGTTCTTTTAATAATATTCTAACTCTTCCTAATTTAAATCTTGAAGATAATTTTTCATAAACTTCCTTAAAGTAAGTATTTTGAAAATCTTTAACAAATTCTGTATATAACGATTCATCTATTTTTTTATCTCTAACTTTTTCTTTTCCAGAACTATCAGGCTTTGTCCAAAAAATTCCTCTAGCTTTATTGCCTTTAATTGAGTCTGGATCACCAGGAATTTGATTTAAGCAGATAGCACCAAAATGTGATATACCTCCAACAGTTTCGTAATTTTTTATTTTTAAAATTTCTTTCAATCCCTCTTGAAGTTTAAGAATATCAAATTTGAGGTTTTCGACTTTATAAAAATCTTTATGTATATTTGTATTGTTCACTATAATATGTTTATCTAGAGCAGTTTACTATATAAGTATAATATATTAATTGTCACATTGTATAAACTATTTTAATTTATGAAAATATTAGGAAAATATCCATCTTTAAGGTTGAGAAGGATTCGCAAAAGTAGCTGGGTTAGAAGACTTGTTTCAGAAAACAGTCTTTCTGTTAATGATCTTATACTACCAATTTTTTTAAGAGAGGGAAGAAATAAAATTGATCCGATAAAATCAATGCCAGGTATAAACCGTTATACTGTTGATAAAATTGATCATATTATTTCAAAAGCTTGTAAACTAAAAATACCGTTAATTGCTCTTTTTCCTTACACCCCTGATAATAAAAAAAACAATTTAGGCTCTGAAGCTTTAAATGAGAATAATTTAATTTGTAGATCTTTAAGAAAAATTAAAAAAAATTACAATGATATAGGTGTAATGTGTGATGTTGCTTTAGATCCTTATACAAATCATGGTCATGACGGAATTTTAAAAAATAATTATGTTGATAATGATGAAACTATAAAAATTTTAGTAAAGCAATCGCTTCTTCAAGCACAAATGGGATGTGATATCATAGCACCTTCTGACATGATGGATGGAAGAGTTGCTGAAATAAGAAAGAATTTAGATAAAAAAAACTTTAAAAATACAAAAATCTTATCCTATGCTGTTAAATATGCATCAAATTTTTATGGTCCTTTTCGTGACGCAGTTGGATCAAAAAAAAAATTGAAAGGAGATAAAAAAACTTATCAAATGGATTACAAAAATTCAACTGAAGCTTTAAGGGAAGTGGCATTAGATATAAAAGAAGGAGCTGATATAGTTATGGTAAAACCTGGTTTGCCATATCTAGATATAATTAAAACAATTAAGGATAATTTTAAAATTCCAGTGTTTTCTTATCAAGTCTCTGGTGAGTATAGTTTGCTAAAAAATGGAATAAAAAATAAGTTAATTAATGAAGAGGCAATACTTGAAAGTTTAATGTCTTTGAAAAGAGCTGGGTCATCAGCAATAATAACTTATTTTGCTTTAGAAATAGCAAAAAAATTAAAATAATTTTTAATTAAAATAATTTTCTAAGAGAACTCTTGATTTTGGAAAATTCAAGTTATTAGGAATAAAAAATTTATTTAACATCATACTTCTTGTAAAATTAAGAGCTTTTTTTAAGTGATTTTTTTTAACATTCTCAATTTTAGTATTTTTGATTAAAAATGTTGGTATTTGATATTTTGTTCCATCTATTTCTAAATTTATAACTTGATTATCTTTAATATTGTTTTTATTAAATTTACTTAAATTTGTATCAAAACCTAATTCCTTGATTAAATTAAGCTCCCAATAAACATAATAAATAACCCAATCATCATTATCAAAATTTTTAATTAAATTACACAAAGTATTATATATATTTTTATGAGTTTGATATTCAGGAAGTAAAGAATTTAAAACAGAAGTTAAAGCTAATAGTGCTGTAGTTTTTTTTTTATTATTAAAATATCTTGGAGAAATTGCTTCAACTAATTCAGTTTTAAAATATCCAACTTTATTTTGATTTTTAGAATTATAAATAACGAAAATTTTATTTGATATTTGTAAATAATTTTTTATCTTTCTAGAATTACCACCATAAACAATACCGCTAACTTTGCCGAAAGAATTCGTAAAAACATTTATTATATTAGCATTTTCTTTAAATTTTTTTTTTGAGAGTAAAAAACCTTCATCTTCCCAATTCATAATTATATTTTAAAATCATTAAGAAGTTTTTTAGCTGCTTTTTGTTCTGCTTCTTTTCTCGATTTACCAGTTGCTAAATAACTTTTTGATTTGTGAATCTTTACCTCTACTTTAAATAACGGACTATGTTCTGGACCCTTTTTTTTAAATATTCTATAGATTGGTAGTTTTTTATAGTTTTTAAGACTAAATTCTTGAAGTTTTGTTTTTGAATCTACCTCATCGAGGTGTGTCTTGTTTAATTCATTTTTCCAATTATTTAATATAAATTTTTTAGCAGTTTCTAATCCCTTGTCTAAGTAAATTGCTCCTATTAAAGCCTCTAAGGCATCACTTGTAATTTTTTCATCTCCTTTTTGAAATCCTTTATAAGAGTCTCCTAATATCATATACTCTTTAAGATTAATTCTTTTGGCAATAATTGCGCATGTTTTTTTATTTACCAAATTAGCAAACTTTTTATCTATAATCCCTTCCTTTTCTTTCGGATAAGAATCTAATAACATTTGAGACAAGATTAAACCTAATACTCTGTCGCCTAAAAATTCTAATTTTTCATTATTATCATCAGAGTTGAAACTTTTATGAGTTAAGCTTTGTTTTAATAGTTTTTGATTATTAAATTTTACTTTTATTAAATTTTGAATGTCCAATGTATTTTTTTTAATCATAATTTTTTAAAAAATCTATTTAATCTTAATGAATTTTTCCAATTCCAAAATTTTAATACACTTCCATTCATACTGTCATTTGAAAAAAAAATAACTTTAGCTTCGCCTACAAAATTAAGATGTTTAACATATCCTACACTACTTAGAAATCTGCTATCTTTAGAACAATCTCTATTGTCTCCTAAAAAAAAATAATGATCCTTTGGAACAATGTATTTATCAGTATTTTTTAGTGTTCCATCTTTATTGTAAACTGCTACGTGCTTTAATCCGTTCGGAAGTGTTTCTTCATACGCTATGACATTTAAGTTGCTAGATCCACACCTAATTTCATACTCTTTATTAATAATTTTTCTAGGAATAGAAACATTATTAATAGTTATTTCGCCATTAACAAATTGTATAGTGTCACCAGGTAAACCTATTAGTCTTTTTATATAATCAGTTCTATTGTCTGCAGGTGTCTTAAATACTACTAAATCTCCATAGCTTGGTTTTTTTGACATAACTCTCTTATTATAAATTGGAGGGCTAAAAGGAAATGAGTGTTTGCTATAACCATATGAATATTTTGATACAAAAATTCTATCACCAACAAGCAAAGTTGGCTCCATTGATGATGATGGTATGTAAAAAGGTTGAAATAATAAAGATCTAATAACTACAGCTATTATGACAGCATAAAATATAGTTTTAAGATTTTCCAATAAAGTATTAATCAAATTGTTTTTCATTAAATAACTAAAATCACTATAGCAATAGCGAATGATTTTTCATCTGAAAGAGATAAAAAAACCTTAAATTTCTTTTTTTTAATTATTTTATACACAGTTTTTAAACTTTTTCCTTTAATTTTGATATACGGTCTACCATTATAATCACTTTTAGTTTCAATTTCTTTGAAACTAAGACCTTTTGCAATACCCGTTCCTAAAGATTTAGCAAAGGCTTCTTTTGCGGCAAACCTTTTTGCAAGACAAGAAAATTTATTCTTTTTATTTTCACAAAAAGAAATTTCTTCTTTGGAAAAAATTTTTTTTTCAAATTTTTTATTTTTCTTTATAATATCTTTTATACGGTTTGAGTTAACCATATCTAGACCTAGACCATAAATATTCATGATTTCAAAATTTTTTTAAAATTTTTAATACTGTTTTTTATTCCGATAAAAATAGACTCCCCTATTAAAAAATGACCAATATTAAATTCTTTTATAAATTTTATTTTTTTTAGAATACGAGCAGATTTATAAGTAAGACCATGCCCTGCATGAACTTCTAAACCTAATTTGTTGGCATATGCGGCTGCTTTTTTAATTTTTTTAAACTCTTTTATATATGGTTTCTTTTTATTAATTAAATTGCATATTTTACCAGTGTGAATCTCAATACAGTCAGTGTTAAGTTCTTTTGCTTTTTTTATATCCTTTATTCTCGGTTCAATAAATAAACTGACTCTAGAATTATTTTTTTTCAATTTTAATATAATTTTTTTTAAAAGTTTTTTTTTATGTTTTAAGTTTAAACCACCTTCTGTTGTAATTTCTTTTCTTTTTTCTGGAACTATACATATAAAATCGGGTTTTTGTTTTAAAGCAATAGTAAGCATTTCGTTTGTTGGTGCTATTTCTAAATTTAATGAAATTCTTAGTTTTGATTTAATTAACTTTAAATCTTTCTCATTTATATGTCTTCTGTCTTCTCTTAAGTGAATAGTAATTGAGTCAGCACCATATTTTTGTGATAATAAGGCAGCTCTCAATGGACTAGGATATATTTCACCCCTTGCATTCCTTACAGTAGCCACGTGATCAATGTTAACTCCTAATCTCTTATTTCTCATTAGATATTTCTACTGCCAGGCTTAATAGCTTTTATATTTAGTAAGTGTTTAGGAATATTACTTTTTTCAAAAGTTGGAATTTTAATTTTTATTTGTGATACTATCTTATCTTTTATTATTGATTTTCCCTCTGATCTATCAATTATACAGGCGTATCCAACTAAATTAGCTTGAGCATCTGATATTAATTGTGCACATTCCAAGCTTGATTTTCCAGTTGTGATAACATCCTCAATAATAATAACATTAGAATTTTTTGGAATTTTAAAATCTCTTCTAAGTGTGAAATTTCCGTCTACTCTTTCTGAAAAAATTGTTTCTTTTTTTAAAATTCTTCCTATTTCATAACCGATAACAATACCTCCTATTGCAGGAGCTAAAATCAAATCAATTTTTTTATATTCTTTTTTAATTTTTTCTCCTAATGATATACATATTTTTCTTGCTTTTTCAGGTTTACTTAGAAGCTTAGCGCACTGAACATATTGTTCACTATGGAGTCCAGAAGATAGTATAAAATGTCCCTCTAAAAGGGCATCAGTTTCTTTTAAAATTTTCAAAGATTCTTTGTAAGAAAGCATTTTTTTTCTGTTTATGACGAATTATTTTAAAATTTAAGTCCTTTTGTTTAATCTGACTTATCAAGTTTGTAAAGTTTTTTAAATCTTTAATTTGCAAATCAAATGAAAACTGTAAATGTTTGTCTTTTTTTTGAAGTAGCTCAACATTCAAAATATTGCTACCGCTTAACCCAATTAATGTACTTATTTCTCCTAAAACACCAGGTTTATGTGGTAAGTCAATTACTAGTGTACTTCCATAAAGTTTTTTAACATTTTTATTAGATTTGTCTTCTGTTTTTTCGCCCCAGTATTTTTTAATAGCAGATCTAGCTTTTCCTGTTTTACACGATGAGATCCAATGTAATGATGGTGAGGCTTTTTTGGAAATTATGATTTTGACCATATCGCCATTTTTAAGAATAGTTTGCAAAGAGGATTCTCTTCCATTAATTAAACAATTTATTGCTGCATTTCCTATTTTTGTATGAACAGCATAAGCAAAATCTATTGGTGTAGCATTTTTTGGTAATTTAATAACTGCACCCTTAGGAGTAAAACAAAAAACGTTATCTTGGAACATTTGTAATTTAGTAAATTCGTAATAATGTTCAGGGCTATTGCCAGCTTCAATAATTTCAACAAGATCTCGAAGCCAATCGTATTCTTTCCAAGATAAATCAGAAATTTTTTCAGAAGATTTATATTTCCAGTGTGATGCTATTCCTCGTTCAGCAAATTCATGCATTTCTGGAGTACGTATTTGAATTTCTATACGTTGTTTTCTTGGACCTATTAAAGAAGTATGGATTGACTTATAATCATTTATCTTTGGTGTAGAAATATAATCTTTAAATTTTCCAGGTATTGCTGAATATTTACTATGAAAAACTCCTAATGCTTTATAACAATCATCTACAGTACTGACGATTATTCTAAACCCAACAATGTCTGTCAATTGCTCTAAAGATATTTTTTTCTTTTGAATTTTTCGCCAGATTGAAAATGGGGTTTTTTCTCTTCCAGCAACAAAAGCATTAATTCCTTTGGATTTTAATAACTCCACTAGTTCATGAGATATGATTTTGAAATTGTCCTCTCTATTATTTTTAATAAAATTTAATCTTTGTTCTATTAAATTTCTAGCATCACTGTTTAAAATTGAAAAAGATAAATCTTCTAACTCATCTCTAATTCTATTCATTCCCATTCTGTCTGCTAAAGGAGCATAAATTTCCATAGTCTCTTTTGCTTTTCTAATCCTCTTATTCTCATCTTTTACAAATTTTAAAGTTCTCATATTATGCAATCTGTCTGCAAGTTTAACTAGAAGAACTCTTATATCTTTAGAGGTAGCTAAAATAAGTTTTCTAAAATTTTCTGCCTTGGAATTTTCTGCAGCTTTTTCTTCTAAAGCTGAGATTTTTGTTACACCATCAACTAAATCTGCAACTTCTTTTCCAAACTCCTTTTTAACTGAATTATAGGTAGTTTTAGTATCTTCAATTGTGTCATGCAACAAGCCAGTTGTAATTGTTGCGCTGTCCAATTTTAGCTCAGTAAGTATATCAGCCACCGCAACTGGATGTATAATGTATGGGACTCCTTCGTCTCTTTTTTGATGTTTGTGTGCCTTTAAAGCAAAGTCGTAAGCTTTTGATAAAGTTTCTGGATTAAAAAATTTATTATATAATTTTACTTTATTAATAAGTTCGTCATTATTGATCATTAATCTAATATAACACTTTCCTTCTTTCTTGTAATCTCATTCCTAGCTATTTGGCTCAAATTATTAATAAAAAAGTCAATTTTTTTATTCAATATTGGGTGTATCCACTGTGGGTTTATTTCTTTTAATGGAAATAAGACAAAATTTCTTTTGTGCATCTTTGGATGAGGCAATACGACATTTTTTTGATTTTTAATCAAACCTTTAAAATCAATTATATCAATATCGCAAGTTCTTGGTTCATTTTTAGTATTTCTTTTTCTTTCCATTTTTTTTTCTATTAAAAATATTTTTTTTAATAACATTTCAGGATCTAAATTATATTCAATTTCTATAACAATATTTATAAATTTAGGATTTTTTTTGTTTGGATATGAGGGTGTCTCATAAAATTTTGAGATTTTTTTTACTACAATTTTTTCTTCTTGAATAAGTTTTAACGTTCTCCTTATATTGTTATATCTATCGCCAAATTTAGAGTCTAAATTTGATCCAATTCCTAGAAAAATCATTTATTATTCTTACTTAAAATTCTGGCCTTTTCTCTGTTCCAATCTCTTTTTTTCTTAACTTGTCTCTTGTCATATAATTTTTTACCTTTAGCTACAGCTAACTGCAATTTAGCTTTTCCTTTTAAAAAGTAAAGTTTAGTTGGTACTATAGTAAGTCCTTCTTTGTTAATTCTACCAATTAATTTATTAATTTCTTTTTTTTTAAGTAATAGTTTACGATCACCTTTTGGATCATGATTATTATAGCTTGATTGTCTATACAAAGGTATATGTGAGTTTATTAAAAATAATTCACCATTTTTATCTAGAGCATAAGAATCAGCGATACTAGCTTTTCCAACTCTAAGTGATTTAACTTCAGATCCCTTTAAAACGATACCAGCTTCTAATAATTCTTTAAAAAAATAATTAAAACTAGCTTTTCTATTTAGACAGATAATTTTTTGACCAGGATATGGTTTTTGTTTCATTAAAGTAATTTTGCAACTTTAAGAGCCTCTTTTACAGCTATTTTGGTTTTATCTTGAATTTTTATTAATGGTAGTCTGACATCATCAGATGAAAGTTTTAGTAGTGATGCAGCATACTTTACTGGTGAAGGATTGCTTTCAATGAATAAAGCTTTATGCAAAGGTTGAAGTAAAGAATCTATTTCTTTGGCCTTAGCTTGTAAGTTTGAATCGTTTTTGGATAAAGATGCAAATTGGAATTCTGAACATAACTTTGTGGCAACATTTGCGGTTACACTTATACAACCTTTTCCTCCTCTTCTATTAAACTCTAAAACATTGTAGTCTTCACCAGATAATTGCAAAAATTCTTTTCCCATGGCTTTTAATTGTTGATCCACTCTATTTAGATTGCCTGTTGCATCTTTGACTCCGACAATATTTTTTAGTTCAAACAATTTTGTCATTGTCTCTACAGACATATCAATAACTGATCTTGAAGGAATATTATAAATTATTATTGGAATACCAACATTGTCATTAATCTTTTTATAGTGTTCGTATAATCCTCCTTGGGTTGGCTTATTATAATATGGTGTAACTATTAAAAGTCCGTTTGCACCTGACCTCTCAGCGTGTTTTGAAAGTTCAATTGCTTCGCTTGTGGAATTTGACCCAGTTCCTGCTATAACCGGTATTTTTCCTTTGCACTCTTTCACCGCTATCTCAATAACTTTCTTGTGCTCTGAATGAGACAGTGTAGGCGACTCACCTGTCGTACCAGCAGGAACTATACCATTAGTACCATTATCTAAGTGATGATGAATTAATTTTATATAGTTTTCCTCGTCTAATTTGTCATTTTTAAACGGTGTAATTAATGCAACAATTGATCCTTTAAACATAAAACAATATAAGATAGTTAAATTTACTTTTTAAATTTATGCTTATTCGTTTAATTAGTCTAGTAATTTTATTCATTATTACAAATGTTTATCATACGTCATTTGCTGATAATAATAGTTTTATATACCCAAAAAAAAAGCCTCCTTTGTCATTAAAAAAAAGTGAAGTTAAAAATGAAAATGATATAAAAATATTACTACCTTCAAGCAAACCCATAAAGAAACAAAATTTTAGTATTAAAGGAAAGTCATTCATCATACCTAAAGAAAAACCATCTAAAACAAAAAAAATAGTCGAAAATGATAAGAAAAAAATTCCTGAAAAAACTATTAAAAAGGAAAAAGTAGTTGATCAAATAATTATAAACAAATTTTTATATCCTAAAAAAAAGCCAAAAACTTACAAAAGTTCTCCTAAAACCACAAGTACATCTACAATTCTATCAAAGAAAGATTTTATAAAAGCAAAAGAGGTTTTTAATTATATTAAATCTAGGAAGTGGAATTCAGCATTAAAATTATCAAAAAGAGTTAAAAATAAAGATTTTAAAAATCTAGTTACTTGGATGTATTTAAAAACAAACAACAATCAAGCTACATTTAATGATTATGCAAATTTTATTAAAAATAATGAAGATTATCCAAGAATTAGTAGGTTAAGGTACCTTGCTGAAAAAAAAATAATTTTAAAAAATACTACCCCTGATCAAGTTATAAATTGGTTTTCTTTACAAGAACCATATGGTGGAACAGGCAAACTTAAATTAGCAGAGGCGTATTTAGCAAAAGGGGAAACTAGTAAAGCTATAGATTTAATTAAAACTGGCTGGATTGAAGCAGATTTATCAAAATCAGATTTAAGATTTTATAGAAATAAATTTAAAAATTTTTTGAATTCTGAAGACCATATTAATAGAGCAGATTATCTTGCATGGAATAGAAAGTATTGGGATTTAAAAAGGATGTTAAAATATTTACCTAAAGATAAAAAAGCTCTGTATAACGCGAGACAAATATTAATGAGCAACTCATATGGTGTAGATAAAGCTATATCTAGTGTTCCATCAAATTTAAAAAATGATATTGGTTTACAATACGATAGGCTTAAATGGAGAAACAGAAGAGGTAGGCTTAATCCTTCGTTGGAAATTTTGAATGCTAATGCAAATAAAAGTGAAGAAGATCTTGTTAGAGCAGATTTGTGGTGGAAACAAAGAGAGAGTATAGTTAGGTCTTTAATATATAAAAAAAAATATAAGTTGGCTTACCAAGTTGCTAGTGAACATTCATTAACAGCTGGTGCTGATTTTGCTGCAGCTGAATGGTTGGCTGGTTGGATATCTTTAACATTTTTAAATACACCAGAATATTCTATTACTCATTTTGAAAATTTTTATAACAATGTTGGTTATCCAATAAGTTTAGCTCGTGGAGCTTATTGGCTTGGAAAAACTCATCAAGTATTAGGTGATGATTCAAAAGCTGAAAAATTTTTTAAGGAAGGATCAGTTTTTCTTACAACTTATTATGGTCAATTATCTTATAAAGAAATTTATAATAACGAAAAATTCACGTTAGAAGATCAGTCTCAATTTAGTAGTGACTATGAAAAAGAATTTAATAAAAATAGATTAATAAAACATGTAATTTTACTAAAAGAGTTGGATAGAACTCAATATGCTAAAGACATATTAAAACATCTTGCGTCTTTGAATGTTGAAGAGGGAAGCGAGGTATTAGCAGCTAAATTAGCTACCACAGTTGGTAGATATGATTTTGCTATACAAATTTCAAAACAAGCTTCTTACCAAAAAAGATTTTATAATAAATTTAATTATCCTATTATAGCAACTCCAAGAAAGATAAATGGTAAAAAAATGCCAAAACCTGAATTTATTTTATCTATTATTCGTCAAGAAAGTGAATTTGATGCAAGGGCAAATAGTTACGCTGGCGCAAGAGGAATGATGCAATTGATGAAGTATACTGCAAAAGTTGTGGCTAAAAAGGCAAACCTTAAATACAGCATTAGTGGTTTAACTAGAGATCCAGAATATAATATTAAATTGGGTTCATTTTATTTTGACTCTTTATTGGATGATTATAGTGGAGTATACCCTTTTGCTATTGCTGCTTATAATGCTGGACCAAATAGAGTGAAAACATGGAGAAGAGTAAATGGTGATCCTACAAAAAACCAATTGAGTTATGTTGATTGGATCGAACTTATTAGATTTAAAGAAACTAGAAATTATGTTCAGAGAGTTTTGGAAAACGTTAATGTTTATAAATACATGTTAAATCAATCTCCAGTAAGTTTAGATAATTTTTTTACTAAATAATACTGGCGGTGAGAGAGGGATTCGAACCCTCGGTACGACTTTTCAATCGTACGTCGGTTTAGCAAACCGATGGTTTAAACCAACTCACCCAT